>ENA-OFCE01000885-OFCE01000885.1-metagenomes-genome-assembly--contig:-NODE-885-length-17448-cov-2.888576_pt1 | contig 17448 bp, 11 predicted proteins | sample MGYA00153388_OFCE01 | MGnify analysis MGYA00153388
CACTGCGCTTGACGGTGGGCAACGCCGGGTTGCGCAGCTCAATGTCATAGCTGCCGGGCGGCAGTTTCAGGCTCATCAGTGGCGGTGCAACGCCACTGTCTTCGCCATTGACAAACACGGCAGCCCAACCATCCTTGACCTCGACGCGCAGCACGCCGGTGGTGGGCAAGTCGACCGCAACGTTGGCAGTGGGATTGGCTGGGTTGGCCAGCACAGCTGCTTCCGAGCTGGTGGCCGGTATTGCTGGCATCGGCGGAGTGGATGCGGCGGCCTGAATGGGTGCCACTGGTTCGGCTGCAAGCAGGGGGCCGGGTGTTGTGGGTCCAGGGACGGTTGCTGCAAGTGCAGGGGCGGCTGTGACGGGCTCAACCGCAATTGGCACAGGCGGGCTGGACACGGTGGCCGGTGGGCTGGCTGCAGGATCAGCGGGGCTGCCCATCAGGTAAATCAACCCTGCAGCCATTGCAAGTCCGGCGGCTGTCAACCCGGCCCAAAGCGCTGTTCTGGCATTCGTTGGTGACAATGCCTTTTCAGCAAGTACGTTCTCGGCGTTACCAAACTTTGGCATTGGCTGCACAGAGCTGGTATCCGCTGCGCCTGGGTCTACCAAAGTTTTGGTCGCTGGGCGTGCAGGAACAACGGTTGCAAGCGGATCAAAAGCTTTATTTGCAGCTGACGCGGATCCTGCCGACGCAATGGGCTTGTCGTTAACGGTGCGGCCAAATACGGCTGTCGCCGATGGATCAAACGAGGGAGGAACCGGGTGTAGCGGTCCTTGTGACTGGTCCCAGCCCAGCGCTGCCCGTAGCGCCTGTATGGTCTGAAAGCGCGAGGCGGGCTGCACGGCCATGCTTTTCATGACGCACACGCACAGCTGATCGGAATAAGTTGCCCTTGAAGTTTGACGTGACAGGATACCCACTGCGAGGAGCGGATCGGTGCCCATGCGCGCAATCGCCTGCACCGGCGTCTGCCCCGTCATCGCCTGGTACAGCACACTCCCCACCGCATACACGTCGGTCCAGGCACCCTGGTGCATGGCACCGTCATGGGCGTACTGCTCAATGGGAGCGTAGCCCGGTTTGAGCACTGTGGTCACGGCTTGGCTCATGCCGCCAATGATGCGCCGGGCAGCACCGAAGTCCATCAGTACCGAGCGACCATCTGGGAGCACCATGATGTTGTCAGGCGCAATATCGCGGTGATAGCACTGCTGGGCATGCAACTCGGTCAAGGCCAACAGAACAGGATCCAGCGTGCGCCGCAACCAGGCTTCGGTGGCCATCTGCGGGTTGGCCTTCAATGTGGCTAGAAAAGTGGCCCCCGGGTAGTAACGCATGGCCATGTAAGCCGTGCCATGAGCCTCCCAGAAACGAAAAACCTCGACCAACGCGGGATGGGAAAAACTCGCAAGCAGACGGGCCTCGTTGACAAAGCTCGCCAGGCCCGCTGCAAAGGTTTTTGTATGTTCTTCTGATTTGATTTGTACGGTGGCCTGATGGTTGCGATACGACAAGGCAGACGGCAGGTATTCCTTGATGGCAACGGTACGATCCAGGCTGAGGTCGTTGGCACTGTAAACAATGCCGAAGCCTCCTTCACCCAGCACACCGGTGATTTCAAATTCGCCCAATCGCATACCGATGGGCAGTGCGCTGGAGGCGGTAGCTAGTGAAGATGGCAGGGCAGGGGTCATACAGAACTGGTGAACGTGTCTTGAAGCCGCAATGATGTGGGAAACATGCGCTGTGGTGATGGCCGGGAGCGTCTTGTTACGCGCAACCAGAATCCCATCAAACACACGTGATCATGCGTTTGTGAGGTTGCAAATTCTGAACGCAATGCTGCGTTTGGACAAGATAAAGCCCTCACGGGTAGCGCATCAGGTAAACCAATACGAGGCCAAACACTACCACCGCAACGCCCGCCCCCAGCACCCAGCTTCGCACGGCTGCAGACGCCTGCCTGACTGGCGGTACGGGTCTGGCAACGCCTGCTTGCTTCATCAGGGTCAACTTTTTTTCCTCAAAGCTGGCCAGCGTGGGCGTGACGGCTGTAAGCGGCGCCAGTGCCTGCCAGCCGAGAGCACCGCGCAGGGCGTCAATGCTTTGCAAACGGTTTTCGACGGCCACCGCCATGGCCTGTGCAACTGCATCTGAAAAGCGTGCGGAGAAAGCATCGCCTTTCACCTCACGGATCGTCGGCATCGAATCGGTCATCAACCGCGACACAGCCTGAACTGGGGGTCTACCGGTCGCCAAGTGGTACATCACGGCACCCAGCGCATACACATCAGTCCAAGCGCCCTGGCGCATCGTGCCGTCCGCTACGTATTGCTCCACAGGGGAGTAAGTGGGCTTAAGGACGGCCGTTAAAGCCTGTACGCCTTCGCCGATGATGTGCCGAGCCGATCCAAAGTCCAGCAACACTGAGCCTTCCTGCGACAACATGATGTTGTCGGGCGCAATGTCGCGATGAAAAACCTGGGCTTGGTGGAGTATTTCCAGCGCGCTGAAAAGAGGAGCCACGATGCACTCAACCGCTGCTTCGTCGAATGTCACCCCGCGACGTGACATGCGTTTCGCCAATGTTTCACCCGCGTAATAACGCATGGCCATGTACGCGGTGGCATTGCCTTCAAGCAGCCGGTACACCTTGACCAGCGATGGATGGTTGAACCGCGCCAGTAGCTGCGCTTCTTTAACAAAGCCTTTCAAGCCCGCGTCAAATTTAGCCTGGTGGTCCGGACTGCGAACGGCGACACGCGTGCCGTTCACCCGACCGGCCAGCGCGCTAGGCATGAACTCCTTAAGCGCCACATTACGCTGCAACGCGGTGTCACGCGCCAAGTAAACGATGCCGAAGCCGCCTTCACCCACCAATCCAGTCACCTCGAATTCACCAATTCGGGCGCCTACCGGTAAGCAGTTAGGGTGCGCGCGCAGCGTGGATGTCGGCAAGATAGACACGCAAATCCTTAGATGGTTTGTGATTCAAATCGCTATACGTGCATCTGTAAACCTATGAATTTGCAATTCTTTCGTATTACGAGGCAAATGTAAGCCAAATCGAACTATAGTCAGCACCCAGTGATGCTAGCAAGCTACATATTTGATAGCAATTCACTGGCTTCAACGCCAAACTCACGGTCATGTTGTTCATGCGAATCTGTCAAGAAATGCGCGAAGCTTCCGGTATTTTTCAGCGCGTGTGACCTTCGTCACCTTGTAATTGTGAGTCCAAGCTGATGTACTGCCCACCGTTTGTAAACGCACCGACACCACTTTGTTCAACACGTCCCCCAGGAGAGCCACTTGTACGACCTGAGCCAGCATGCCCAGCCGATTGATGACCAGCAACCGTGTGGGCTCGACCTTGAGTACGACGGCAGTTTTTTAGCGCTGTCTCAGGCTGCAGCTGGTAAACCAGAGCAACAGTTTGGCGACACGGTGATTGCCGCTGTTGAGCCCGATTGGCGCGTCGTGGAGCGACTGGCTAGCGAGCTTTTGAACCGCTCTAAAGATCTGCGTGTTGCTGCCTGGTTGACGGAAGCGGCCACGCGACTGCACGGCGTTCCCGGTTTTGCCGCGGGCGTACAGCTCATAAATCTTCTCTGTGAGAAATACTGGGACGAAGTCCATCCGCGCTTGATCATTGACGGCGATGATGATCCGTATCTGCGCATCGGTGCGCTTGCATCGCTGTCCAGCAGCGGCGGAAGCTACGCAGACGGTTCACCCATCATGCGCGCGCTGCGTGATGCGTTGCTGACCAACCGCGCACTGCCTGTCAAGATTCGTGATGTGGAAATGGCCGCAACGCACGATGCGACAGCCACCTACTCTGACGTGCAAATCGTTTCGATTTTGACCGATGCGATTGCTGAGGGTTCTCAGCCAGTCCTTGCTTTCGAAACAGCTGTGGAGTCAATCGCGGCGCTCAGCGCCCGGGTTGAAACGCGCATGGCGGGTCGTGAGCAGCCTGATTTTTCCGCTTTAAAAGGCTTGATGAAAGCCGTCAGCCATGCGATCGGGCGTGCCAGATCTCCAAATGGCGATTTGCCGATCGATGACTTTGCGTCCGCGTCTGGGGAGGGTGGCGATTCACAGCCCACCGCAGCGCGTGGTGGTGCTGCTGTTGGGGAAATCAGATCACGGGAAGATGTCCGCAGAGCTTTGCAAAGGGCCTGCGCTTACCTTGAGCAACACGAGCCGAGTAACCCGGCGGCATTGTTTGCACGACGCGCCGAACGGCTTCTGGGTATGGACTTCATGAGCCTCGTCAAAGAGCTGACGCCCGACTCGATGCACCACATACAAATGCTTACTGGCGCAAAATCGCCAGACGAGTGACACTTCATTCGGTTACATCAAAATGATGCGTTTTTGGAACTAACTTCAACAGGAGAAACGAACCATGTCAGCAAGGAAGAGCGGTCAAAAGTGGATATCAAAAAATCGTGCACCACGCGTGCAGATTGAGTACGACGTTGAGGTGTACGGATCGGAGAAAAAAATCCAGATCCCGTTCGTCATGGGCGTTATGGCCGACTTGTCTGGCAAATCTGAAGTGCCACAGCCTGAAATTGCAGATCGCAAATTCACCGAGATTGATTTTGACAACTTTGATGCCCGCATGAAGGCGATCAAACCTCGCGCAGCATTCAACGTGCCCAATACTCTGACCGGCGAGGGTTACCTTTCTGTGGACGTGAGTTTTGAAAGCATGGACGATTTTTCTCCGGCCGCCGTGGCGAAGAAAATCGGTGCCTTAAACCAGTTGCTGGAGGCACGTACCCAGTTGCACAACTTGTTGTCTTATATGGACGGCAAATCTGGTGCCGAGGAACTTCTGGCAAAGGTGCTGCAAGACCCAGCCCTGATGGCTTCATTGTCTGCATCGGCTAAGCCCGGCGACTCTGCGCCTGGCCTTGTTTAAGGAGGAAATGCAACATGGCAACAGAAGCCCAATCATCATCAAGCCTCGGTCAAGTGGAATTTCAAGGACACGAATTCGCGTCGTTGCTAAATAAGGAATTCAAGCCTAAGACTGACGAAGCACGCGGCGCTATCGAGTCTGCCGTCCAAACCCTGGCTCAGCAAGCACTGGTACACAGTAAAACCATTTCTACAGATGCCTACAGGACTATCGAAGCACTCATCGCAGCGCTGGATAAGAAGCTGTCAGAGCAAATGAATCTAATTCTTCATCATGAAGATTTCCAGAAGCTGGAGGGGTCGTGGCGCGGGCTAAAGTATCTGGTCGATAACTCGGACCCTGACGAGATGCTCAAAATCCGGGTACTGAACATTTCTAAAAATGACCTGCGTAAAACCATGCGTCGTTACAAAGGAACAGGCTGGGATCAAAGCCCTATCTTCAAGAAATTGTACGAAGAGGAATATGGTCAATTTGGTGGCGAGCCTTACGGCTGCCTGGTGGGTGATTACTTTTTTGACCACAGTGCGCCGGATGTGGAACTGCTGGGAGAAATGGCTCGCGTGGCCGCCGCAGCACATGCCCCATTTATTGCCGGTGCATCCCCGAATCTAATGCAGATGACTTCGTGGCAGGAATTATCGAATCCACGCGACCTGACAAAAATCTTTTCTAACACAGAGTATGCAGCTTGGAATGGTCTACGTGAATCGGACGATTCCAAATACGTCGGCTTGGCCATGCCTCGTTATCTTTCGCGTTTGCCATATGGCGCTACGACAAATCCAGTTGATGAGTTTGCCTTCGAGGAAGATACGGAAGGCGGATCACATGCCAAATACACGTGGTCTAACTCAGCTTATGCTATGGCGACCAACATTAACCGATCGTTTAAAGAGTATGGCTGGTGCACCTCCATCCGGGGTGTTGAGTCTGGCGGTGCAGTCACTGATCTGCCAGCGCACACATTTCCCTCAGATGATGGCGGCGTTGACTTGAAATGTCCTACTGAAATTGCTATTAGCGATCGTCGGGAAGCTGAATTGGCAAAAAATGGCTTTATGCCATTAGTTCACAGGAAAAATACCGATATCGCAGCATTCATTGGCGCACAGTCACTCAATAAACCATCCGAATATTATGATGCCGATGCGACAGCTAATGCAAACCTTGCCGCTCGCTTGCCCTATATGTTTGCGTGCTGTCGCTTTGCCCATTTCTTGAAATGTATTGTGCGCGATAAAATTGGTTCATTTCGCGAACGTGAGGATATGCAAAAGTGGTTGAACGGATGGATTTTGAATTATGTAGACGGAGATCCAGCAAGCTCATCACAAGAAACTAAAGCACGCAAACCTCTTGCTGCTGCCGAGGTGGTTGTGGAGGAGGTTGAAGGCAACCCAGGCTATTACACTTCTAAATTTTTCCTAAGGCCGCACTATCAATTGGAGGGATTGACTGTTTCGTTGCGTTTGGTATCGAAATTGCCTTCAACAAAGGCTGCTTCGTAGTAAAAAAGCGGGCAAATTTAATCTAAAGTTCACGTGCTCTTCGCTAGCGAAGGGGTTTTTAACTGTAAGTGGTAGTAATTTAAGGAATTAATCATGGCTGGAAATCTGTTTTTACAAATCGACGGTGTTGGTGGTGAGTGTGTGGAATCTAACCACGCTGGTTGGATTGATGTTGAGTCTTATCAAGAAGGCTTGCACTCTACAAGTAGCGCGGGCTTCGGAGGGGGTGCCGGCTTGGGTTCTGTGTCGTATTCGGACATGGTTGTCTCTTGCCAATTGGAAAAAGCAATTCCTACCTTAATGGCGGGTTGCGCGGGCAACAAACACTATGGCACCGCCAAGTTGCATGCAACAAAAATGGAAGGCAATAAAAGCTGGAACTACTTGGAAATAACGCTGACCGATGTTGTGGTGACAGGCGTGTCCTTTTCCGGTTCGCCAAATGCAATGCCTCATGTCAGTGTTTCTCTGGCGTTTTCAAAGATTAAAACTGAATATTTTCAGCAAACCAAAGAAGGCGGCAAAGGCGCTGGTACCGTTGCAGAATGGAACCAGAAAGAGAATCAAAAGGTTTAATACACTTCATGCTGCTGGCTTGTCGAGGGGCATCTCCAATCGGGGGTACTTCTTGACACTGCAGATTTGTTGCATGAGAAAACGATATGAACCAAGACGCAACGACGCTTGCTAACCAGCTAACTGAGCTTCAATCGCAAATCAAGCGCGATGCCAGTTCCGCGAAGTTGCGTATTCATCTTTTTCAACTTTTGTGCGTGATGGGGCGATGGCAACGGGCGATTGAACAGCTGCAGCTATGCGCGCAGTTAGACACAAACGCGTTACCTATGGCTCAGATGTACCGCGAAGCTATACGTTGCGAGTTGTTTCGGAGCGAAGTATTTGCCGGAAAGCGCACCCCTCAAGTGATGGGCAAACCACCTGCCTGGGTTGGTTTATTGATAGAGGCCTTGAAACAAGACGCTGCAGGTCATCACTTAGCCGCGTTTGATTTACGTACGCAGGCCATGGATGCGGCTGAACCCGCTGCTTGTAACGTTGACGCGCAAGTTTGTGAATGGCTGACCGACGGCGACGCACGCCTGGGCCCAGTTTGCGAAGTTTTCACCAATGGCCAGTATTACTGGCTGCCGTTTGAATCATGTTCTGGCATCCACATCGATGCACCGGCCGACCTGCGTGACCTGGTCTGGTCGTCTGCTGAATTAATGTTGCCGAACGAGGGTCGTGTGGTGGCGCTCATTCCCACCCGTTACCCCGATACGCCATACACCACGCTTGTCAATGCAGATCAATTGACTCAAAGCAAAGCCACACATTGGATTGAGAAAGGTGCCGATATGTGGTTTGGAGTGGGGCAGCGTATGTGGATCAGCAATGCGGGAGAACACCCGATTCTGGACACTCGAACCCTCACCTGGTCAGTCGCTGCAGCCGCTGACAGCGATGTAGTATCAGCCTGAGCGCACCGGGCGCGCCTGTAAATCTATCAACAACAGCGCGGCTCACCTATGGAAGAAATCAGCAGCAAGCGCTCAGAGGGTGACCGCCTGCAACCAGCCTTGCTGGATCGGCTGACGGACGACGAACCCAGCCAAGGCACTGAAACATCGCAACAGGCTGTGGTTTCAAAAGGACGGCTCAAGCGAACCGTGTTGCGAGACTTGATCTGGCTGTTCAATACGACTTCGCACCACACGGACGGTCAGCTGGACGATTATCCGGAGGTACGCAAATCAGTCTTGAATTTCGGTATCCCCGTGCTGTCAGGTAAAAATTTTTCTGGCGTGGACTGGCGGGAATTGGAACAGCAGATTCGCGAAGCGATTTTGATTTTCGAGCCCCGAATACTGCCTGATTCGCTCGTCGTGAAAGCGGTTACGCCGACTGACATGCTGGGGCATCACAACTTGCTGCAGTTTGAATTGCGCGGCGATTTGTGGTCAATGCCCTTTCCTATCGAGCTGCTGCTGCGCTCAGAGCTGGATTTGGAGACTGGCTACATGAAGCTGACCGATCAACTGGCAACCGGGGGCAGTTGACATGGATCCACGCTTTCTTGACTACTACAATTTCCGAAAGTTGCGGGCCGGTTGGGTATGCGGGGCATTGAGGTAGCAGACCCGTACGTGGAGCGTTTGCTGGAAGGTTTTGCGTTTATGTCTGCGCGCGTGCAGCTCAAGATGGACGCGGAATTTCCGCGTTTTTCGCAGAGACTGCTGGATCTGGTTTACCCCGGGTACCTGTCACCCACCCCGGCCATGGGCGTAGCGCAATTTGAACCCTCAAAATCGGAGGGTGGCTCGCCTGACGGCTATGTTCTGCCCCGGCACGCACGCCTGCGAGCCCGTTTGTCCGCACACGAACAAACGGCGTGCGAATTTCGTACCGCCCACGACCTGACGCTTTGGCCATTGCGTCTGGTGGAGGCGCGTTTGACAGCTGCTCCGCCAGACCTGCCGATTGCTGGGTATCGCTGGGGCGCGCCTGTACGGGGTGCCTTGCGGCTGGTCTTTGAGGCCACAGCGCAACTAGAAATAGCGTCCCTCAAGCTGGATCGCTTGCCTCTGTTTATCACTGGCACACCAGACATTGCTTCCAAACTGCAAGAGTTGATACACACCCAGTGCCTAGGGCTGCTGGTGCACGCTGGCGGTTTGCCCATCAAAGAATTAGTGCCCTACCAGGCTGACGCCTTGAAATGCGAGGGCTTTGCTTCTGATCAGGCCATGCTGCCCACCAATTCCAGGGCATTTGATGGCTACCGTCTGCTCCACGAGTACTTTGCGTTTCCCGAGCGCTACCGCTTTTTTTCTGTCAGCGGGCTTCAGCGCGCCTTGCCGCTGATTGCCGGTAGCCGCTTTGAGGTGGTCATCTTGCTCAAAGCGAGTCAGGTTGCCTTGGAGTCAGTAGTCGACGCAAGCAATTTCCTGCTGAACTGCGCGCCAGTGATCAACCTGTTCAACCGCACATCTGATCGCATCCCGGTGGGCGCCAACCGGTTCGAATACCACGCCGTTGTGGACAGGGGACGCCCGCTGGATTTTGAAATTCACAGCATTTCCAAAGTAACCGGTCACCACAGCGAAACCGATCGGGAGCTGGTTTTTCAACCTTTTTATGCTGCTGCTGATACCGATCGACGTGGCTCGGGTGCCTACTTCTCCATGCGGCGTGAACCCCGCCTGCTGTCCGAGAAATCCCGTCGGCACGGACCCCGCACAGGCTATGTAGGCAGCGAATGCTTCTTATCGTTGGTCGATGCCAATGAGGCACCCTACGCTGCCGAATTGCGTCAGGTCACTGTAGACGCGCTGTGTACCAACCGGGATTTGTCACTGTTGACCCCCATTGGCGCGGGTGGCTCAGATCTGACCCTGCAGGCCTCTGCGCCGATTGACAGCATCCGCTTCGTAGCAGGCCCCACCCGGCCCACGCCCGCCTTGGCCGAGCGGGAGATTACTTGGCGTTTGATCTCTCATTTAAGCCTGAATTATCTGACCCTCACCGATTTGAATGCCGAGCAGGGAGCCGCGTCCTTGCGAGAGCTACTGGGCTTGTATGCCCGTCTGGGTGCTGCAGGCGCGGATGCTCAGGTTAGCGCTGTACAAAAGATGTCTGTAAACGAAATCAATCGCCGGGTGCCAGGACGGGGGCCTATCGTGTTTGGTCGCGGCGTTCAGTTGGATTTGCTGGTCGATGAGATTCCGCTTGCAGGCATCAGCCCCTGGCTTTTAGGGGCGGTGTTGGAACAATTTTTTGCGCGGCATGTGAGCGTGAATGCGTTTACCGAATTTGTGCTTCGTAGCACCCAGCGCGGCCAGATCGCCAGCTGGCAGCCTCATGTCGGTCAACGACCCTCGATATGACTGAAAACATCAGATCTTCAACTGCCTTGCAGGCCGCCACCCGGCTGGAAAAGTTGTTTTCGGGTTTGGAGGCAGACGCCACGCAGTTTGACTTTTACTACGCCATGCGCCATGTGGATGCCGCCATTCCCGGCACAGTGCCACTAGGCCGCGCGCCGCGGTCGCGCGATGAGCCGTTACGGCTGAGCCAGTACCCCTCGTTGATTTTTGCGCCCACTTCACTGCATAAGTTCCAGCCTGGCGTAGCAGCTCACGGCGTTGGCCGGTTGTCGGTCTATCACTTTGGCCTTTTTGGCCCAAATGGTGCTTTGCCGCAGCACATTACCGAGTACGTACAGGAGCGCCTGATCCACGGCAAGGACGAAACCATTGCCCGGTTCTGCGACATTTTTCAGCACCGCATGATTTTGCTGTTCTACCGTGCCTGGGCCGATTGCCAAGCCGTGACCAGCCTTGATCAACCAGACCGCGATCACTTTGGTCGCTACGCCGCCAGCCTGGTGGGCCTTGGACAAGCCAGTTTGAAAAACCGTGACACGGTGCCTGATCATTTAAAGCTGCACCATGCCGGTCATTTGGCCCGTCCCACTCGCAACCCCGAAGGGCTTGTGCGGCCGCTGGCCGCACTGCTCCGTGTGCCAGTAGCACTCAAAGAATATTGCTTGCAGTGGCTTACTTTGGCGCCTGCAGACCGCACGCAGCTGACCTCTGTGGCACTGGCAGGTGCGAAGTCCAGGCACCGTATCGAGGTGGGTGCTGCCTCGTCGCGTCTCGGCCAAGGTGCTATTGCCGGCGTCAAAGTGCCCGACGTGCAGCACAAGTTTCGCCTGCAGCTGGGAACCATGTCGCTGCCAGAGTTTGAGCGCTATCTGCCCGGCGGTGTGCGCTTCTTTCAGGTGCGCGACTGGGTGCGCAACTACCTGGGCCTGGAGCTGGCATGGGACGCGCGACTGGTGCTGGCGCGCGATCAGGTTCCGTCTACCCGCCTGGGACAGTACGGCCAACTGGGCTGGACCAGCTGGCTGGGTATGCCAGCTCAGCGGCGCTCACGCGACGCTGACGACGTGCTGCTGGACATTGAGCGCCTGAGCCGTAGCCAGACATCAAGTCAACAACCCACTCAAACCACTCAACCACTGAAAGCTTCGTATGTCTGAAATCAGCCGTTCCGCCTTGTTTGGCAAGCTTAACCCGCTGCTCTACAAAGCCATCGAAGGTGCCACCGTTTTCTGCAAACTGCGCGGCAACCCGTATGTTGAGCTTATTCATTGGCTACACCAGATTCTGAGTACCAACGACAGTGATGTGCACCGCATCGTGCGTCACTTCGACGTTGATGCATCAAAGCTTGCGTCTGATCTGACCCGCGCGCTCGACAAGCTGCCGCGCGGTGCCACCGCTATTTCTGATCTGTCGGAACACATCGAGATGGCCGTTGAGCGCGCCTGGGTGTACGGCACACTTAAGTATCAAGATTCGCAAGTGCGCAGCGCGTACATCATGGTGGGTCTCGTCAAAACGATGGGCCTGCGCAACATTCTGTACGGCATCTCAAAAGAGTTTGAGAAGCTTGGCATTGATGCCCTGTCTGAAAAATTGGCCGACATCGTCAAGGGCTCCCCTGAGGAAACGCTCGCTGCCAGCGATGGCTCGGGGCTCGGCGGTGAACCGGGCGAGGCGAGTGGTGCAATGGCTCCAGCGCAAATGGGCAAGCAGGAAGCGCTCAAAAAGTACGCCGTTGATCTTACCGAAAAAGCCAGGAACGGCGAGCTAGATCCGGTGACGGGGCGCGATGAGGAGATTCGTCAAATCGTCGATATTTTGATGCGTCGTCGGCAAAATAATCCGATTCTCACCGGTGAGGCGGGCGTTGGAAAAACAGCGGTGGTTGAGGGCTTTGCGCTGCGTCTTGCCAAAGGCGACGTGCCGCCGCAACTCAAAGACGTATCCTTGTTGACGCTTGACATCGGCTTGTTGCAGGCGGGCGCGAGCATGAAGGGCGAATTCGAGCAGCGCCTGCGTCAAGTGATTGACGAGGTTCAGGCAAGCCCGAAGCCGATCATTTTGTTTGTTGACGAAGTTCACACATTGGTCGGTGCGGGTGGTGCGGCGGGCACCGGCGATGCGGCTAATTTGTTGAAGCCTGCTCTAGCGCGCGGCACGCTGCGCACCATCGGCGCGACTACTTGGGCTGAGTACAAAAAGTACATCGAAAAAGACCCGGCATTGACCCGCCGCTTCCAAGTGGTTCAAGTGCCTGAGCCTGATGAAGCGAAGGCGGTTGCCATGTTGCGCGGTGTTGCCACCGTGCTTGAAAAGCATCACAAAGTGTTGTTGCTTGACGAGGCCATCACCGCTGCGGTGAACCTCTCGCATCGCTACATTCCAGCGCGTCAGTTGCCGGACAAGGCTGTCAGCCTGCTCGACACCAGTTGCGCGCGCGTGGCCGTCAGCCAGCACGCCACGCCGCCCGAAGTCGAAGACACGATGCGCAAGATCGAGATGCTCGATGTTGAAATTGGCATCATCGAGCGGGAGGCTGCGGTTGGCATCGTGATTGGCGACCGTCTGGTTGAAGCGTCGGCCAAGCGTGCTGTGCATGCAGAAAAACTCGCTGAGCTTGACATCCGCTGGAAAGACGAAAAACTGCTGGTCGAACAAATCCTCGACCTGCGTGGCAAGCTGCGCGGCAGTGGTGACGGTAAAGTGGACACCGCCGTTCCATTGGGCGACGACGCGCGCTCAGCAATGCTGGGCGATCTGCGCGAACTGCAGAGCAAGCTCGCTACGATGCAAGGCGATACACCGCTGATCTTGCCTGCTGTCGATGCACAAGCCGTAGCATCAGTGGTGGCTGATTGGACCGGTATTCCGGTGGGCCGCATGGTCAAAAATGAAGTCGAGGCGATTCTCAAAATCGCCGACACGTTAAACCAGCGCGTCATCGGCCAACGTCATGGCCTCGATATGATCGCCAAACGCATCCAAACCAGCCGCGCCAAGCTTGACAATCCAAACAAGCCGATTGGCGTGTTCATGTTGGTTGGCCCGTCCGGCGTCGGTAAGACCGAGACCGCGCTCACGCTGGCCGAACAGCTCTACGGCGGCGAGCAAAACATGATCACCATCAACATGAGCGAGTTTCAGGAAGCGCACACCGTCTCCACGCTCAAAGGCGCACCACCCGGCTACATTGGCTACGGTGAGGGTGGCGTGTTGACCGAAGCCGTGCGGCGCAAACCGTACAGCGTGGTGCTGCTTGATGAGGTCGAAAAGGCCCACCCGGACGTGCACGAAATCTTCTTCCAAGTGTTCGACAAAGGCCAGATGGAGGACGGCGAAGGCCGGATGATCGATTTCAAAAACTGCGTGATTATTCTCACCAGTAACGTCGGCTCAGAGCTCATCATGAGCATGACCCGCGACCCGGAATTGATGCCGCAACCCGAAGACATAGCGAAGGCATTGCGCGAGCCGTTGCTGAAGGTTTTCCCTGCTGCGTTGTTGGGTCGTATTCAAACCGTGCCGTACTTTCCGCTGTCGGATGAAATGCTCGGCAACATCATTCGTCTGCAACTCGGTCGCATCAAAAAACGCATCGCGGAGAATCACAAAGCGGTGTTCAGCTACAGCGAAGAGGTGGTGGCAACCATTGCATCGCGCTGCACCGAAATTGAGAGCGGTGGCCGCATGATTGATGCGATTTTGACCAACACGATCTTGCCGAAATTGTCTGAGGAATACCTGCGCCGTACGATGGATGGCAAGCCGTTGAAAACGATCACAATTGGTGTTGCCAACGCAGACTTCGAGTACACGTTCGACTAGCGGTTTGGGTGGCGAATCAGGGCGCGGCCGCTTCACACAGCGCTGCGCTCTGAAGGGCAATCGATGATCGGGGGCGGAGTTTGATTGAGGAAAAGAGCGACGAAGATTGAATTCAGCTTTTCGCCAAAAGCCTAATTTTAATTGGCATAGAGGTCAATATTGCTTATAGTCAACTTATGATTTAATTGGCACCTAACCCCATAAGCTATGGGCGTTTTACGCTAAAGCTGTTGCGCCGACAAACGCGAATCCTGCCTGTTTCTTCCTTTTGCATTCGGCACCCTAACGCGCGCGTCAGTTCACTCATTTAATTCACGGTATGGCCCTCGGAACGATCATTTACGCGGGAATAGCTGCGCAAACGAATAACGTTCGGGCGCTGGTGTTGATGGGTGGCGGCGCACGGACGGCGTATCAGGCGGGCGTGTTGAAGGCGATGGCGGCGATGCTCGCGCAAAGCAAAAAGCCCGACGCGCCATGGTTTCCGTTTCAAGTGCTGGTCGGTACATCGGCGGGTGCGCTGAACGCGGCGTACATCGCCGGTTGCGCGCAAACGGGGCTGGAATCGTTTGCGCAGTTGGCGGCGTTTTGGGAGCAGGTGCGCTCGGCTGACGTTTATCAGCTCAACAAGACATCGGCAGACTCGTGGTTTGGTGGCAGCCATAAATATCTGGCGGCGTTGAATTTATCGCGTGGCGCGCTGGCGCACGGCGCAATTCTGGACAATGCGCCGCTGATCGAAACGCTGCGTAAGGCGATCTGGTTTCCCGGTATCGATGGTGCGCTGGCGAGCAAAACGCTATCGAGCGTGGCGGTGACTGCATCGAGTTATTCGAGCGGCGTGCACTGGACGTTTTGCCACTCTGATAACGACTCTGCGCCCTATCCGTGGCATCGACCCGGTCGCCGCGCTGAGTTTCAGAGTTTGTCCGTTGATCATTTGATGGCATCGAGCGCCATTCCATTTGTGTTCCCGGCAACGCCGCTGAAGGTGGATGGCCAGCTCGAATACTTTGGCGACGGCTCGATGCGCCAGATTTCGCCGCTCTCGCCCGCGATGCACTTGGGCGCGCATCGCATCATGGTGATCGGCGTGGGCCAGCCCAAGCGATCTGGCCTCGGTAGCGACGCGCCGGTACAGGAAAAACCGGGCCTGAGTGCCGTCGCCGCACACGCGATGGCGAGCGTGTTTCACGACACCTTGCAGGCCGACGTTGAGCAGGCGCAGCGCGTAACCGAAACGCTGAAGCGTTTGCCACCCGAAGTCGCCGCGGTACTGCCGTATCGACCGGTACGAGTGTTCGCAATGCAGCCCTCGCTTTCGCTCGATGCGCTGGCGTTGCAACACGTGCAGGAATTGCCACTGAGCATTCGCAAATCGCTGGGTGCTTTGATTAGCGACGCCGGTGGCGCGTCGCTCGCGAGCTACTTGTTGTTTGAACCGGGCTTCATCGCATCACTAATGCAGATGGGTCAGCGCGATGCGTACGCACGAGCTGCCGAAATCATCGAATTTTTTCGAGATTAACGAGCTACCGCGGCCCTTTTGCCGTGCGCGCAGCACGGTCATACGCCTTTTTGAACGTCGGGTTTTCGCGTTCGTCAGCATCGTAGTTGCGATCCGCGCGGAACATCGCTATGTACATCCGTTCGCACGACGCCTCGTCGCCAAACTTGCAATAGCTCACCGCGAGATTGTTGTAAGTAATTGCCTTTGAGCGCGCTTGTGCTTCGGGGTGATTGACCAGTTCGTTCCATGCCGTGCGGGCGGCAGCGAGCTCGCCGCGACCGAAGGCGGCTTTGCCTGCGGCTGACAGCTCCTCTACCGTACGGCGCGGTGGCGTCACAATCAAACCGCTTGCGCTGTAGGGATTAGCTTTCGCCTGCTGCTCTGCGTCCGCGCGTGCTTTGGAGATTCCCCGACGTTCTTCTTCTTCAGCACGGGTCTTGCGCGCGCGCTCTTCAAGCTCAGCGCGGCTGGCAGCGGCGGCACGTTCCTCGGCATCCTGTTTGGCACGGGCTTTTGTTCGCTCATCGGCGTCTGACTTTGCCTTGGCCGATTTTTCCAGTGCTTCGACTTTAGCCTTCGCTCTGTCTTCGGCGTCGCGCTTTGCTTTTTCTGCTCTCGCCGCCACTAGGGCTTCCTGTTCGAGCCGAGCGGTTTCTTTGGCTTTGGCCTCAGCGGCGGTTTTTGCAGCCGCCACTGCGGGATCGATGACGGGCTTGATAGGCATGGCTACAGGTGCCGCGACGGTCGGCGGAGCAACAGGCGGCGGAGCGATCGGGGCAGGCGGCGGCACGACTAGGAGCGGCGCGGCCACGGGTGCAGCCACGAAGGGAGCCACGACTGGCGGGGCGACGGGCGACGGATCCGTGACGACGACCGGCGGCGACGGTGACACCGATTTGTCGCCACGATTCAACGCGACGTAACCGGCACTGGCCGCTAGCAATGCAGCAACGGTGGCGTAAATCCACATCTTGCTACCAGAAGTGCTTTGTTCGCCGTATGGCTTTGCGCCTGACCCGCCCACGGAAGCAGCGGCTGGCGGAGGGGGAGGTGGTGGAGCTAGCGCGGACGGGCGCGCAAGTGGCGCTGGGGGCGTCGCAGCGACCGGTGGTTTGGCCTTCGATCCGGTCACCGGATGATCCGCTCCTCGCAAGGGTTGCGAGACGACGGTGGCGTCAGAGTCCCGCGCAAACACCCGATCTAGCGGTTGGCTGACGGCCGAGGCTGGCGCCGCAGCAGGCGCAGCTGATTTTGCGGCAGCTGCGGCGGCCAACGTTGCTGCAGCGGCCGCAGCATTGGCAATCTTTGACGCCTCGACCCGCGCATACGTCGTGCGAGGCTCCATCGGCAGTGGTTCATTCCAGTCTAAGCCATCGCGCAAATCGTCTACCGTCTGATAACGATCATCAGGCCGCACAGCGAGCGCTTTGGCCAACGCGTCTAAAAAATACGGCGCGACCGGAATCTTGGCGTTACTCGCCATCGAGTTGCGCAGCGGATCGGTGATCATGCGCGCCACGGCTTGCGGTGGTGCCGCGCCTGTCAACAGGTAATACAACACCGCGCCCAAGCCGTACACGTCCGTCCACGGGCCTTGGCGCATGGTGCCATCGTCGACGTATTGCTCGATAGGCGCATAGCCCTCAGTGCCAATCCGCGTTCCAGGCTGCCCGGTTGCCTCTGCCGACAGCAGTTTTGCCACGCCAAAATCGAGCAGTCGCGCTTGTCCGTTGTCGTCGACCAGCACGTTACGGGGCTTCAAGTCTCGATGCAA
>ENA-OFCE01000887-OFCE01000887.1-metagenomes-genome-assembly--contig:-NODE-887-length-17378-cov-24.445881_pt1 | contig 17378 bp, 15 predicted proteins | sample MGYA00153388_OFCE01 | MGnify analysis MGYA00153388
TTTTTTTAGTCTGTCGTTACCCCTTCAAATTGCCAGATTCAACAGGGCGATCGGATGACTTTGAGGCGATCGACTGTGACCAGGTGAGAGGCGATCGCCCCGACACCACAGGCAAGGCTACAAAAAGCACTATCTTGCGGGGTCTAGCGGGTTTGGGGATGATTCCACCTGTGGCAGTGGCAAGCGCGTCACAAGCGTACAACTCGCGGGTCTAGTGCGGGTCTAGCGGGTCTAGTGCGGGTCTAGCGGTGGCGGTCTAGCTTTTTTCCTTCAGACTCACACCTGAGAACCTATTGCTTTTTTAAAAACTGGGAGGGTATGGGAGCGGTGGCACACAGAGAGCGGTGAGAGAGCGGTGAGAGGATTATGGTGTAGTGATTTTACAATGTTTAGTTGTCACATAAATGGTTTATGTCTTATAGAAGTATGTGAATTTTGATAAAATAGTATTTATAGTAGGGTGTGTATAGGATAATAGGAGCCGTAAATGTCTAAGAAAATACGATGTGGCATGATAGGTATAGACCTTAATCAGATATGGTTTTGGAAACTTATACCTAGCACCCAGGGAGATTCGCTTCAAAAGGGAGTGGAGTTTTTAAAGCTATACAGCTCTAGTGACACAATTACAATCCGAAAAATTCTTCCAGAAGGAGCCACTTACATAAATGATGAAATTATCTCCTTAGCAGAAAAGGATTTTAATAAACTCCTTGAATGTTTAGATGAAGAGTTTTCGTGTAATCTTTCTGAAGAATCTAGCTTACTTGCACAGGTATACGGGAAGTAGTCAAAAAAAGCTATCGCCTCAAGGTGCAACCTTGAGGGTTACAGGGCTTAGGCGGGGAAATGTATGAAACACAGAAAACCCGCCAGATTTGGTGTCTAGCGGGTTTTAATTTGTGGGGTCTTTATATATTAAAAAAATTTTTCATTTTTTTCTTCGATTAACTCGATTAATATTTCTATTTTATGAAATAGTTCGTCATAAGTAATTAATTGAACATCTTTTAAACCACTACGAAACAATTCAAATGACTTAATTTGTTCTTTGCTTATTAACTCAACTTGTGCATTACCTGCTATAACCATACATTGAGGATTAAAAGCTTTAATCTCTTCCTCCATATTCTCAACCAAGTTGCGGTATTCTTTTGTTAAAGAATCTTTATAGTTAGATATTTGAATAATAGCTCCAGTAATCTGATCAGAAATACTATATAGTGATCTATATGAATTACCAATAATTTTAGTTTTGGGTGTTTTAATCTCTACTAATGCTGTGTTTTTAGTCAAGTTATTTTTAAATAAAAAATCTACCAAATTTCCTCCTGTATTACTTAAATTTTTACCCCCCACATATGCTTTCTCTTTAATAAAAATTACAGGAAACGCAAAAATTTGAGATAAAATTATGGGATTATCTACAAATAAATTTTGCCAAAAGTCTTCCGTAGAATTTTCACGATTTTCATCCCAAACTTTTAGTAAATCTTTTAAGTTATTAACCATGTAACCACTCCAATAAAACGATTCTATCTCTTCTTTAAAAGTCAGCATAGAATGAGAAGTAGCTATCTTATACATCTTCCAAAGTGCGTTCTGTGTCTCTTTGTCGTATATGTTTGTATTGTCAATTAAATCCTTAATTTCTTTAATTACCTGAGCTGCCCACCATTCTGACGAATTTTTGTTAGCTGCTACACGACTATTGAATTCACTAATACCTTCTTTAGTGGAAGTATCTAACCCTTCTGCTAAAATGCTGTCATTTAAAGTTGTAGAAGCATAGTCATAGTAGCTCTTAAGTATTAAACTCATTTCATCAGGAGTTTGTGCTGCTTGCTGAAACAATGTTTGGATTATGTAGGATAATACTTCGCGATCCATTTTCCTCCTTATTGAAAGAGTTAATGCTGTATTTTCCTTTGGTGGTATAATTAAGTTATCTCCTTCATGAACTTTCATATCTTTCCTATTTTCCTCTGGTTTAAAATATTCTGTCATAATTATTAATTTAGAGGTTGTAATCAAAGTTTTTAGCTTATCTATTAAAACATAGCACATAAAGTGTTCACATACCATAGTATCCATAATGTAACGGTTACAGGACTTAGGCGGGGAAATAGGTTTTTCCCCGCCTAGCTTGTTTTTGAGGTGTTTGAGGCTGTAAACCAGGAAATACAGATTTCCTGATGTGGTTTTAACGGTTACAGGTTCTAGGCTGGGAAATGTGATTTTCCCCGCCTATATTTATTTAGCAAAGTAAGGTTGGTGATATTCTCACGTCACTATCTAAAAATGGTGTGACTGTTAGCGAAACTTACAGGTTGCAATCAACCTAAATCCCTATCAGGGATTGAAACATAGCCTTAATCAGGTTGAGGGTGGAGATTTTCACTAATCGGTAGGTGGTTAGATGAATGCTAACCAATTAGCTATTTAAGCCGTCTTTAAAGCTCTCCACTCAAAATCTGTTGAACCGTCAAACTTAGCTGTGGAAACATCGGAGATACGATCGCCTCTCCATCCCGAAATACCCCAACCTCAACATATTGCCCCTCCTCAAGCCGGAAAACCGTCACCACTTCTTCTATTGGATCGATAACCCAATACTCTGCGATGCCCCGCGCTGCGTACTGAGCTCGTTTGCGTTGGCGAAGCCCTCGAAGAGGATCGTAATCCCGATCCCTGCCCACTCTACCCGGACTGACTACCTCCACAACCAACCTAGGAGGCAGCATATCGAAAGTGATAGTTAGCCTGGTTGCTGTCAGCGGAATATGTTCCGGTTCCAGAATTATCAAATCGGGGTAGCGGTTGGCGGCATCTCCCGATCGCAAAACGGCAACTTGAACCTCGCAATTATGCGTTTTAATCAGCCTGAGTGGCACTAGCCCGCTGCTAGCAAGATAGAAAAATAGATAGTTAGCAATGAAATTATTAGGCTCAGATTCTGGCGGCAAAGCGATTAACTCTCCATCAATTAATTCATAGCGTTTATCCGTATCATTTGAGTAATTAAGGTACTCGTTAAAAGTTAATTTTTTAGATTGAGCTTGTACCATAATATTACATTCCTTGATTTCTTCCTTTCTTTTCGCTCGGACTTGGATTCACAGCCAACAGTCATTCCAGTACAACCGGAATTGATATGATAAGCTGTGGAGCATTTAAACCACTAACGATCCAGTAGGGTGCGTCAGCTAGAACACTTACTATACATGGGAAACACTTATTACTGACGCACCCTACTATCCTCCTTTAAATGCCGAACAGCTTAGCTGTGCAACTTCAACAGGTGTCCTACCTTCCACCTACAATTACTCGATAACTGACATATTGAAAGCTATCACCGCTCAAATCCTCTGGAATATAAACAATGATTTCAGATAAATTTCGACGAGAATTGCGATCGCAAGCTAAACTCTGGGAAGCAGAAGGACTCATCGATACTTCATTCTACCAACAACTTGCCGATCGCTACCAATTCAACACCCTCGAAACCGCCTCCCGCAACCGATTCCTCACCATTCTCATCAGTCTCGGCAGCATTCTCCTAGCGATAGGAGTCATCACCTTTGTCGCAGCTAACTGGCAAGTTTGGCCGCGGGAAGCCAGAGTCGCAATGCTGTTAAGCCTATTCGCAACAGTTAATCTAGTAGGTTTCTATCTGTGGCGAATTCCGCCATCCCGCAGCCAAAACTCCCATCCAAATATGCCCCCAACCAAAGGGCGAAACAAACTTTTAGGTGAAGGATTGTTGCTATTAGGCGCTCTGATTTTAGGAGCAAATATGGCTTTGATGGCGCAGATGTTTCATATTGGCGGTTCTTCCTACGGACTTTTCCTCGCTTGGGGAATCGGCGTGCTCGGAATGGCTTACAGTTTGCGCTTGACTTCCTTGGGCGTTTTGTCAGCACTTTTAGTCAGTTTAGGCTATTGGCTGGCTGTGTTAGATTGGTCTTCCAAAGTCGAGTTTTCTTGGCTGGAAGTTTTGGTGCGACAAATGCCGATCGCAGCTAGTATCATGTTTATACCACTGGCTTACTGGTGTCGATCGCGTGCTATATTTGCCCTAGGTGCGATCGTCCTAATTTTTTCCCTACAAGTTTCTATCGCCCAAGGGTTAAATCCAAATTGGGGTGCCACAATCTTTTGTGCCCTACCACCCGCTTTGTTGTGGGGATACGACGATGCAATGTGGCCGAATATAGACAGCAGGGTGTTTCAAGCTACCGCCCGCAGTTTAGCACTGATATTTTTGGCTGGTCTTTTTTATTTTCTTTCCTTCCACTGGCTGTGGCAAGATTCACCCACTCCTTCGCAAACTCCGCTGGATTGGAGTGTTTTGGCAAATGTGACTGTTTTGGGTGCTTTGATGGTGTTTGAGTGGGTGCATCTGGGACGTTTGGAACTACGGCGACCAAAACAAAAAGGAGTGGATTTGACTACAGGTGCGATCGGCTTTTTGATCGTCATCACCGCCTTAATACCGTTTTACCACATCAATTTTAGTCCCCTCCCACAATTAGCGACTTTTCTGTTTAACGTTTTATTATTTCTGCTAGCTGTCGGTTTAATCCGAGAAGGTTTAGCCCTAGGAAACCGCCAGACTTTTTGGGGAGGAATGGTATTGATAACTTTGCAAATTATCAGCCGCTTGTTTGAATACAATACTGAATTGTTGTTCAAATCTTTTGTATTTGTGCTGTGTGGAATTGGTGTGATTGCCGCTGGCTTGTGGTTTGAGCGCCACTTCGCCACAATTAAAGATGAATAGAAGGAAAAAGGAAGAAGGAAGAAATGCCCAATGCCCCATGCCCGATTACTAACATGAACACAAACAATATTGATTTATTAGTCGAAAATCCAGATACAACAAATCTGTTTCAGCTTCCCCCGGAAGCAAAACGTATTCCTGCGTGGCGGATATGGATTCCTTTGCTCGTGCAAATCGGACTAATTGCCGCCGTACCCGCTCAATCCGTTTACACTTTTGTAACTGGCAAAACAGTGATTTTGCAAACATTACCAGTAGATCCTTACGATTTGCTGCGCGGATATTACCAAGTTTTGAGTTATGATATTTCTCAGAATAACAATCTTGAGAAATTACCAGGCTGGGAAAATTTACCAAGTGACAAAACACCTTGTTCTCCCGGCATTGTTTGCCCAGATAAAAAGACGCACCAGGTTAAGACAGGAACCAGTTTTTATGTTATTCTGGAATCCCCAAAAGATGTAGTTAATTCTGGTAGTCCGAAAGCTTGGAAACCTGTGCGCGTCAGTTTGGAAAATCCATCTAATTTACCTGCAAATCAAATCGCACTTCAGGGTAAATATGATGGCCGACAGATGGAATATGGTTTAGAAACTTATTATATGCCAGAAAACGAAAGGGAAAAGGTTAATCAGGATATTGGTCAAGCTCAAATGAGAGAACGGCAATCTTTTGTGGTAGAAGTGAAGGTGGACAAAACAGGCCACGCTGTGCCCGTGAGTTTGTGGGTGCACGATCGCAATTATCGATTTTAGCTGAAGGGGCGATCGACCGCAGTCTAGTTTTTTGAGTATTTATGCTGATTTTTTTGTGAATTGCGGGCGATCGACCCTTCAATTGCTGTAAAGTATATAAAGACTTGCGCAAATCTTGCAGATTCAACAAAAGCGCAAGTTCAGACTCTACTGGAGCTTCTCATGTTAGCCGAGCTAATCTCTGCCAGACAAATAGTCAAGGCCAAACTCATCGACTTCTTAGGACTTCCCGGCAATTGCCAAGACAAAACAGATCACATAGTCAGCACAATTGTATCCGTGCTGGAAGTGAACACAGCCGAACAAGAAAGATTTTGGGAGACATTCAAAAGTGAATTAGCCGTCGATCCGGTAGAATTAGAAGAAATTCTCAAGTGTTCGGCAGCAGAACGCCAACAGTGGATTGAACAGGGCAAGCTCCCTATCTTAGAATACCGCTCTTTTCGCAAATCAGGAATTCATTTAGAATATCCTGTTCACGACAGAAGATTCGTCTTAAGTCTCACGCAAACAGACATTAAGAACTGGCGCAAAGAACCCCAAGGGCTGATTCAAAACAATCGCCAAAAAGCCGTCCAAATCAATACAGAAAACCCAGAACAAAACGAACTATCGCGAGTAGCTTTTAGTTCAGCTTGGGAAAAAATTATTGCCGACTGGAAAGAACAAGGTTCGGCGGAAATTTCAGCAACCTTCCAGCTAGCTTACTGGACAGTTTGGGCATCAAGGTGGGCAAAAGAAAATCAGCTCAATAGTAAAGCAATTGAATCTAACGAAATCTACGAAACTCACCAGCAGGAATGGTACGAGCGCAAAAATCAAGCAGTCAAGTTACTGGTTGAAATGCCCTACGCCATGCTTTATTTCTATCGTCCTCCCGGTGCTGACAAGTTATATCTGGAACTGTGCGACGACCACCAGGATATGATGAAAGATGACTACTATTGGGACAAGTGGGAGTTTTTGAACCAGAACCGCAAACTGGTAAGTAAGTGTCGCGAATGCGTGTACTGCGAAACTAAAGATTATTACTCGCTTTACTACCTGGAAATCAAGAGCGATAAGTTTCCCGATTTTAGTTTTTCTTACCATACGCCGTACACGATTGGCCGAAAATTTTTGCCGCATCCAGAAACATTACCTGCTGTAGACCACGTAGAACAAGATGGCATTTTTAGGTTCGGCCGTCCGCTATTGGAACAGGAGAAAGTTATTCACACAGAAAAGGATGTATTGCTCAAGTTTGAGGCGGCTTTGGCAGAAGTAAAAAAGTTTGTTTAGTTGACGGTTAACTGTTAACTGTTGACCGAAAGCAATTTGGTTACGAGCCTGTGGATTCATCCGTGGGGTCAATTCTTCAATCGAAAATCGCAAATTGGTTGATGCCCCGAAGCATCCAGTTTTGTGACATCATGGGAGTATTGCACAAAAAAATGCGTAGTTCGCCACTTTGAGGATCAAAACGGGCGATCGCATTCTACAAGCGCTGATACCGATCGCCTAAATCTGGAAAAATTGTTGCCAAAATCAAAATTATGTGCACGTTGCTATCGACTTAAGATATCATGAAGCCATATTGTGAAAATAAATAACAAAATTAAAACGATCGGAGAGCTGTAATCGTTATGGGCCGTGTAGGAGTATTGCTATTAAACTTGGGCGGGCCCGATAAAATCGAGGATGTCCGCCCTTTCCTGTTCAACTTGTTCGCTGACCCGGAAATTATTCGCCTGCCATTTCCCTGGTTGCAGAAACCACTCGCCTGGTTGATTTCGACCCTGCGTTTTCAGAAATCCCAGGCAAACTATCAGCAAATCGGGGGCGGCTCTCCTTTGCGTCGCATCACAGACGAACAAGCCCTAGCCCTGCAAAAACTTTTGCAGCAAAAGGGACAAGATGCTCAAGTGTATGTAGGGATGCGCTACTGGCATCCTTTTACTGAAGAGGCGATCGCCCAAATTAAGCGCGATCGCATCGAACAATTGGCTATCCTGCCCCTGTATCCTCAATTTTCCATCAGTACGAGCGGTTCTAGCTTCCGACAGCTAGAGGAAATGTGGGGCAAAGATCCAGCCCTGAGTCAGATTGAATATACTGCGATTCCTTCTTGGTACGATCGACCAGGCTACATTCAGGCAATGTCTGAATTGATTGCCCAAGAGTTAGACAATACTCCTAATCCCGATCGAGTTCACATCTTTTTCAGCGCCCACGGTGTCCCCGCCAGCTATGTAGAAGAGGCTGGAGATCCGTATCAGCGCGAGATTCAAGATTGCACTCGTCTAATTATGGAGCATTTGAATCGATCGAACGAACACACTCTAGCCTATCAAAGTCGGGTCGGCCCGGTGGAATGGCTCAAGCCTTATACCGAAGATGCCATCACCGAATTGGCAGCAAATGGAGTCCAAGATTTGTTAGTAGTTCCGATTAGTTTTGTTTCCGATCACATCGAAACTCTTCAAGAAATTGACATGGAGTATCGAGAATTGGCAGAAGAGTCGGGGATTCACAATTTCTACCGAGTACCGGCCCTAAATACTTATCCGGTGTTTATTGAGGCCTTAGCCGATTTAGTCATCGAGTCAATCGAATCTCCTAGGGTTAAGTTCTCTGATGTGATCCGCCCTTCCAAAAAAGTGAAGATGTACCCTCAAGAGCAATGGGAGTGGGGTTTGACGACTGGGGCGGAAGTCTGGAACGGTCGTGTGGCGATGGTTGGTTTTATCGCACTATTGATCGAGCTAATGACGGGTCAAGGCCCATTACACTCGATCGGCTTGCTTTAAATTGGGAATTGATAACAGTTGACTCCTTATCATACCGAGGAGACGGCAGTGCCGTTTCCCTACCCCGATTAATTGTAGGGAAACGGCACTGCCGTCTCCTAATTTCGTCTAACATTAATAACAAACAAAAAACAACCAATAACCAATAACCCAATACGGTTCAGATAAGACAGATCCCCCCTAGTCCCCCTTTCCAAGGGGGGGACAAGAAGTTGCTCAAAGTCCCCGCAACGATTCGGGGGATGCGAGGGGGATCTCCGGGGAATTAACACTGTTAACCCAAGCGTATTGACCAATAACAAATAACAAATAACCAATTATCAAATTAATCAGGATTGCGCTTGCGGCGGCGGGGATTTCCGTGATAGCCCGGTATTTCCTGACTTCTGTACCATCTGTACCACTCTTTAGAACTGCGGATAGCCATCCACAACAGCAGCATCGCAATTAACCCTCCCTGTCGCGGGGCGTCAAAAGCAAACAACACCAAGGAAATGCACAGAACATCTTGGAGGAAAATCATCCAAATCGGCAAACTCCGCAGCCGATAAAGCCATCCTGCTTGTACCAGTTGCAGCACTAAAGCCAACAAACCTCCGACAACGCCAATAATCCACAGTATCCAAGGATGAGCAACAATTTCGTCGATCGAACTTACCTGTGCGATCGCAATTCCCATAATTGCTCCTACAATAGGACTGAAAATAATTTGGACAATTTGCAGCACCCGCATTCCCACAAAAGTTTTAGAAGCAAATAACTCTAATAGCGACCAACTCACCAAAATCGCGATCGCGACTTGTGGGTGAACCCGAGACAATAAAGGTATTTCCGACCAAAGTTTGTCGATGCGTAACAGACCAATTAACAGCAGGGGCAGGGCAATTCTCATACCCCCCGCCGCAGACGCAGAGAGCGCGGCTAGGAGTCCAACCATAATAATAATTCATTTTATAACGTCAGCTACAGCTCGATCTATTTCAGAATTCAATTCCCCTGGTGGCTGGCTGTGATTTGAGCGATATCTCCTCAGATTACGCCTTGAGCTTAAATATTACCCTCCATTATAAGTGTATTTACTTAATAAATGTTTGGGACTGCGAGATTGTTGATCGACACAAAACAAACAGTTGACTGTTGACTGTTGACTGTTAAGAGAATTTAACCCAGATTGTGATTAAATTAGCTTAAGCAGCGAAAGCTTTCTTCTTTCTGGCTGCTGACTACTGACTAATGACAACAGTCAACTAACTTCTTATGTCTGATTCATTATTTGCCGATGCCAGCCGCCGATTAGAACGAGCCTTAAAATATGTGTCCCTTTCCGAAGATACGATCGAGCGACTAAAATATCCCAAATCCAGTTTGATTGTATCAATTCCCGTGCGGATGGATGACGGCTCGCTGCGGATTTTCCAAGGTTATCGGGTGCGCTACGACGATACTAGAGGCCCGACAAAAGGGGGTGTGCGCTACCACCCCAAAGTATCCCTTGATGAAGTACAATCCCTAGCCTTTTGGATGACTTTTAAATGTGCGGTTCTCAACTTGCCATTTGGAGGAGCAAAGGGCGGAATCACTCTTAATCCTAAAGAATTATCCAAACTGGAATTGGAACGGTTGAGTCGGGGCTATGTCGATGCGATCGCAGATTTTATCGGCCCCGATGTTGATATTCCTGCGCCGGATGTCTATACTAATCCGATGATTATGGGTTGGATGATGGATCAATACAATATTATTAAGCGACAGCTCAGTCCGGCAGTAGTAACAGGTAAACCAGTGACAATCGGCGGCAGTTTGGGCAGAGAAACGGCAACAGCAACTGGCGCTTTTTTTGTAATTCAAACTCTGCTGCCCAAATTTAAGCGAATTCCTAGCGAGACAACTGTAGCCGTGCAAGGTTTCGGCAATGCCGGGGCAGAATTAGCCGAATTACTCTGGAAAGGGGGTTATAAAGTTGTGGCTGTCAGCGATTCCCAAGGCGGAATTTATGCTAAACAAGGGCTGGACATTCCCAGCATTCGCCGCTTTAAAGATGCTAATAAAGGTATCAAAGCTATTTATTGTGAAGGCTCTGTCTGTAATATTGTCGAACACGAAATTTTGACAAACGAGCAACTTTTAGAACTAGATGTGGACGTACTGATTCCAGCAGCTTTGGAGAATCAAATAACGGAAGTAAATGTCAATGATATTAAAGCTAAGTTTATTTTTGAAGTAGCTAATGGGCCGATTGATTCGGCTGCTGATTTGATTTTAGAAACGAGGGGAATTCAGGTAATTCCTGATATTTTAGTTAATGCTGGCGGCGTAACCGTTAGTTATTTTGAGTGGGTGCAAAACCGCTGTGGCCTGTATTGGACGCTGGAAGAAGTGAATCAGCGGTTGCAGCATAAAATGGTCGAAGAAACTGAGGCAATTTGGAAAAAGTCTGAGGAATTGTCAGTTTGTATGAGAACTGCTGCTTACGTGTACGGTTTGCACCGACTCGGTGCGGCGATGAATGCAAAGGGGACTCGGGATTATTATGTAAACGGTTGAGATGCTGGGAAGTTCGATCGCTCCTTCCAAGACTGCACGATGCTCAAAAACACGCTGAATGGTTTGTGAAGCGGGAGTTTAATGTTCTGGTGGGGCGTCAAGCATCGGCTAGAAGCCTGTTCGACAAAATTAAAATTAAATATGTCTGTTCTGTGCAGGCACACAAGCCTGCCCACAACAGGCAAATAACGATCCAAAAATTGCTTGACAGAGATTGACTAATATTATTTGATACTGTAAAATTCTGAACTAAGGGTCGTTAAGATTTAATAACTAAATACGGCAAGGGGTCTCCTGTGAACTCGATCGAGTTTAACAGGGGAGAACGTAAAAATCTTTGATTGATTAAAACTATATAGGCTACCCAATGAGACAAGCTTTATTTGGCACGATCGCTGCCGGTGCGATCGTCATAAGTACATCGGCTGTTTTCTCCTCACCGAGTCAAGCTCAAAGCAGAAATCAATTCTACTGCGGGATTAGCGCAGGCAAGCCCGCAACGGTAGTGCGCACAGCATCCAGAGGGAACATACCCCTGATAGTTTGGAATAACGAAGCTTTCTCGAATTCAGGCTGGACTCCCAAAAAGCGCTGCGAGGAAGTCTCTGCTAGATTCCAACGGTTCAACGACAACGGACAGCTCAACATCATGAGAGCTGGGACGTTCAACGGGCAACAAGTATTGTGTGTCGATCGAGCTAAAGGGAGCGGCAATTGTTCCAGTGCCGCAGCAGTCGTGCTGACATTACCCCAGCGCAGCAATGCCAACCAGATTCTCGAACAATTGCTCGACACCCGCAACCGCGCTTCCAAGCAACCCCTTTACTTGAGCGGAGAAAAGCAGTTGGTAACATACGAAAATGGCGACGCTAACGTCAATCTCAATTTGTTGCTCAACAACGAACCGCCAGACAACGAACGTTTGTGGTAAAAGTAGCAAAGAAACTGCGAGCTAAATAAACATGGATTGGCGTTCACTGATTATGGCAACTTGTATCGGCGGCATCTCAATGATGCTGCCGGCAAAACTTCTGCCTGCCAAAAATTCTTTAAAACAACTGCCCGTCGAAATGTCGCAGCAGCAATTGCAGCAGCAAGCTGAATCTGTAGCTGTTAGGGTTCGCTCGTCGGGACAAGTGGCAGGAACGGGAATCGCCATTCGCAAGGAGGGTTTGCAGTACACGATACTGACAAATGAACACGTCCTCAAATCGGGAAAAGCCCCCTACCAAATCCAAACCCCAGATCATAAAATTTACCCTGCAACAGAAGTTAAAGACGCTAATTTTAAAGGCAACGATTTAGCACTATTGCGCTTTACTAGCAGCGTTGAGTACACCACAGCTAAGCTGGGTGCTGCGCCGAAAGTTGAAGATCAAGTATTTGCAGGTGGCTTTCCTTTTTCTGAAGAAGGTTCAAAAGACCGAGGATTTGTCTTCAAAACCGGCAAAGTTTGGCGGGTGCTCGATCGAGCTTTGGAAGGCGGCTATCAAATTGGTTATACCAACGATATTGAAAAAGGAATGAGCGGCGGCCCGCTGCTGAACGCCCGCGGCGAGGTGGTGGGTGTTAACGGCGTCCACGCTTACCCGCTGTGGGGAGACCCTTACCAGTATAAAGACGGCACTGAACCGAATGCAGCGCTGCGAGAGCAGATGAGTAAGTATAGTTGGGGCATTCCGATCGACACTTTTAAGCAGCTAGCACCTTCAGCTTTTGAGATGACAAATTCTCTGAAGAAATAGCCGAGATTGTGCACTCAAAGCAGATTCTACGTTGATGAAGGACGCTGTGCGATCGATCTATCCCCGCCGTAGGGACACGGCGAAAGCCTTTGTCCCTACTTCATAAACCTGGAATACGTTGTATAAGGGCGCACAAGTATCCATAATTCAGATCGAAAATATCTGTAAACTCGTCCTGCTATTGCTTAAATTAAATAATTGGAAAATGACGAAATTTTATAGCAGAATTCCAGTAGCACTGATTGGGACGATCGCGATCGCCTCAGTTCAAATATTGCCAGCAACCGCCCTAGAAGTGACACAAATCGGTGAAATTGCCAAGAAGTTTACGGTGATGATTGCCAAGGATTGTCAGGGTTCGGGAGTGATAATTGACCGCCAAGGAGAAACTTACACCGTCCTCACAGCCAACCATGTTGTCGCAACGACTGGCGAATGCTTCATCCAAACCCCCGACGGCATGAGCTACAAAATCTACGAGGCCCGCACCCTGCCGGGAACAGATTTAGCTGTGTTACAGTTCCAGAGCAAACAAAACTATAGCGTTGCCCAACAGGGCAATTCCGCGAGCTTGCTACCGGGAGCAACGGTTTATTACGCAGGCTATCCCAGTCCCGGACAAGTAGACACCAAGCGCAACTACCGCTTCTACGAAGTTCGCCTTACAGGTCGATCGTCCGGCTCAAATGAAGGTTACGACTTATCTTATACAGGTGAGGCTCTCCCCGGCATGAGTGGCGGGCCCGTAATAGACACCAACGGCCGCTTGGTGGGAATTCATGGCAAAGCTGACGTGCGCGCCGTTCAAGGTGCTGTGGGCAATTATGGCATTCCTTTGGAGATATTTCTGGCGAGACGGGGCGAAGTTGGTCGTGAGGATCGATCGACCTCAGCCCAAAGGCCACCCGTGCAAATAGAACCGCCGCCTCCCATACCGTCGGCAGCAGCCCCAGCCCCAGCACCCGCACGCACACCACCCCCAGCCCCAGCCCCGGTGGAAGCACCAACAGCTTTCGCTCCGCCAGAACCGGAACCGATTGCAGCGAGAGAAGCACAATCGCCTGCGGAGTCGGCAATTAGTTCGATGGTTCGCAGTCAGCAAACTTATGTTTCGCGCAACCGCAATTTTCTAAATTCTGTGCCGTCGATCGCCAAAACGTTTACCATCTTACTGCCACAGGATTATAATTTTGCAATTCGCACCACGACTAGAGGCGCTTTTCACTACGCAATACCGAAGTCTGCGGATATGAAAGCTTATGTGGGAGCGATTTTCTTGGAAGAAAGCAGCAATTTAAACAATCCGGTGACTGTCTCAATTGTCTGCGAAGCAAAAACGGCAATCAATGTTCGCCCTCCCGATCCGACTTATGGCAGAAGCAATTTAGCTTGCGGTGTGGGTACAAATCTCAGAAATGTCAGCAGTTTGCCGCAGCAAAATGCCGTCACCAGGCCAGCACCGACTCCCGCAGCCCGGCCAGCACCGACTCCCGCAGCCAGAGCTAATCCGCCTCAACCCAGAGCAGCAGCGCCGATCGGCTTTTTGAGCTTGGTGAATGTTTGCAATACTTACGACCTCAGCGGTCAAACTCCTCACCAAGAGCGAGCTTTAGAGTGGTTGCAGGGCAAAATTTCCGCCCAAACTATGCAAAAATTTGCTGAAGAGTGGCGCACTCAATTGATCGCCAGAGCAGGTAACAGGCCGATTAATTTGGTTGATGTTTGCAAAGTGTACGATCGGGCTGGCCTCCACCCGCACCAAAATCGAGCCTTGGAATGGTTACAGCAGCAAATTCCCAAGGAAACGCTGACAGATTTTGGTAAAAAGTGGCAAAATCAAACCGCCGGTGGATAGTTAAATCAACTTGTAGAGTTCGTCAGATCAAATCCGGTGGCTTCGGAATTAATGTTACCCGAAATCAGGACACGGCAGTGCCGTATCCCTACAATTGATCGCGGTAGGGACACGGCACTGCCGTGTCCTCTATATCATTAGTGCCGTATCCTCCGCTGCTTCTATATTAATTAATTTCCAAAGAATTCATCATTGCTTCAGCCGTGTTTATATATTCCGAATACTCAGATTTTTCGGCCGTGTAGGTCAGCACATAAGCCTTATTATTCATCAGCGTCCAAGTTTGCATAATTTTAGTAGCTTTTTGCCCATCTTGAGCGTCAAAGATTACTGTATGACCTGGTTTTTTTGCAAAGCTTTTTGCATTTTCTTCAAGAATTTTCACATCATTAAAATTATTTTTAATTGAATTAATAGACGACTGATTGTACTCATCTAGAGACATCGGTTTTGGCAAATCTTCTATGCTGACAGTAATTTGTTCTTGAAAAGAATCAGTGCTGTTCTTTTTTGGGGCGAGGAAGACAACCACGTCACTAATTAATGTATTTTGTGATTCTTGCTTTTCCCATTTTTCAGGATATTTGATTTTAAACTGATGGGTGGAACTTTGATAAGTTAATAAATTTTCAACTTTAGTTTTAGAGAAATTTTGAATTGCGAAGGCGGAAGCTGCGATCGCCCCAGCAACTGAGATCCCGATTAAAGCAGGCTTCCATCCCAAAGCAAATCCAGGAGTTTTCGGCGAGGGAGATGGAGATGGTCGATCGACCATTTTAGCCAAACGCTGCAACAAAACTTGCGTATCCTTCGGCCGCCCGTTCGGGAAATGAGCCATCAAATCGTCCACCAAATCCGCTAGTGGCTTCGATGCGCCAGTCGCGAAAGTACGCCAAATCAATTTACCCGATCGCGGATCTTCCTGCAAATTTATCGGTTGTTGAGCCGTTAGCAAATACACAAAAGTCCGCCCCAAAGCAAAAAAATCCGAACGTGGCTCAGCCTTACCATTTTTTTGTTCCGCCGGAGTGTAACCCGCCGAAGAAATTCTTGTCACCTCTCCACTCGTTCTCTGAACAGTTTCTGTAAATTCCCGCACCGCCCCAAAATCAATCAATACTAATTTACCGTTCGATCGGCACATGATATTCTGAGGCTTAATATCCCGGTGAAAGTAGTTTTGATTGTGAACAAGATTCAAGATTTCTGTTAATTGCGTCAGCCAGTCAATAGCTTGTTCCGAAGTTATAGGTTGATAGTTTTGCATTTCCAGCCACTTCAGCAAGTCCTGACCTTCAATTTTCTCCATCACCAGACAGTGCAAAGAGTTAGTAGTATCATTAGGCTTGAAAGTAAAATAGCCGTCTGGTTCTACTTTAGGGAGTCCCGGATGCTTCAGTCGCTGCAAAACATTAGCTTCTCTCTGAAACAGTTCCACACCTAGAGGTTCAATGTAAGTGAGAACTTTTAAAACTTTCCGAGTCCCGTCTCTATCTCTGACTTCAAAAGTTTTGCCAAAGCCTCCTTGTCCCAAAACACTAAGTACCCGATAGCGTTCGTCTATTAACAACTTTGAGCCACAGCTTTGGCAAAAGTTGATAGTGTTGTTAAGATTTTCTGGATGGCGGCAGTTAGGATTAATGCAGTAGCTCATAGTAAGGAGGAATTAGCTTGGTAGAAATAGTATCTCGTGCCAAAGCAGCTTCCTGAAAGCTATCGAAATTGGGGATAGCTTGGAATTAGTGCGGTGCTTGTCAGCATTGATTATTAAACATGATATAACATTACTCATCTTTTGAATACTCAATTTTCGCACAATCTAAAATCTAAAATCTAAAAATTAAAATTCTATGACAGGTGAAACCCATAAGAAAACAAACTTAATCGCCAGCCCCTACTGAGAAATCGACCATCAGGGGGAGGTTTTACGCTAGCAACTGACAAAGACTGAACACATACTGGGACGAGATCCCCACAAAGCTGACTTGCTGGTTCCTCAAGATTGGGATAATTTGTCCCGATGTCAAGCGATCGAACTTTGCGATCGTACAATCTTACCGCAGTTATTCGAGAAAAGCGCAGTCTACGAACCAACATGGCAAAACTTGGCTCTGAATTGGGAATTTTAGGTTTGCACGCCGCCGTTTATTTGACCGCAACTTTGCTATTGCAGAAGCGGAAAGATATTTTTAAATAAGTGGGTCATCTAGGTGTTAAATCCCAGACTTTTTCGGAGTATTTTGGTAAAAACTCGGACTTATTTAAGAAGTCGGGGATTTTGAGATTAGCTGGGGGAAGAAAAAAGCAAATGAGTTAGCGCTGCTGTTTCCTTCCCCATAAGCATCTTCTATGATGACATCAAAGTCAGACGCATCATAATTTCGTAAATATTGTTTTATTTTCTCCTCATCCCGATCTTTCAGCAGCAAATAGGCAGCAAATCTCACAGACATTATCTGATCGTGCAATGCTTGAATTATCAAATCCAAGCCTGCTTCTCCATATTTGAGCGCTTCGGGGAGTGCGGCGGCTCTAACGTAGACAGTGGGCGAAGCCAAGCGGCTTTTAATGCCGGGGATGCCTCCTAAGACAGCAGCACTTATCGGGGGCGGATTTTGACCGCCCTTGACTGCATCGTATTCTCTAGGTTCATTTTGATGTTCTGACATTGTTTCAACCAGGGACTTCTGCTAGTTTGTCGGGTTGCAAGGTCGGCATCGCGAGCAATTCCTCAACTGAGAAAGGTCGGGGTTGAGGAATTGCAGCTTCAGCGTCCATGAGTTCTTTTATTTTATCAAAAATCAAAACAGCTTCTTCTGCTCCGTCAGTTAGTTTGTCATAAAAATCAGGTAGGTCAAACCAATGCTCAAAAGCAATCTCTAACAAACCGTTAGTTGCTAATTGCAC
>ENA-OFCE01000888-OFCE01000888.1-metagenomes-genome-assembly--contig:-NODE-888-length-17341-cov-3.102742_pt1 | contig 17341 bp, 21 predicted proteins | sample MGYA00153388_OFCE01 | MGnify analysis MGYA00153388
TGTGCTCCCCCATGTGCGCAATTATCCTTTTGAAGATAAAGAAGGATAATTGCGCTGCCAAGGCCAGAGCCGAAGACCGCAGGCTGACCCACACGGCGCTGGTGGCGCTAAAGAGCAAACCCACGCTCTGCAAAGAAGCAGAGAAGGCCATGAACGCTTATGTCCGCGCCCGCGACTTTGCCAGCGGCTGCATAAGCTGTGGCAAGCGGTTCGAGCCTGGGAAAATTGGCGGATCGTGCGACGCCGGGCATTATCGAAGCAAGGGAAGCGCAATCCATTGCCGTTTTGACGAACGCAATGTGCATGCTCAGTGCAAACACTGCAACGCAGCAAAAGGCAAAGCCGGGAACCCTGTCGGTTATCGCCGGGGACTGATTGCCAAGATTGGCCTATTGGCTGTGGAAGCGCTCGAAGTAGATCAAACGCTGCGCAAGTGGACGCGCGACGAGCTAATCGCCCTGCGCGCTGAGTACGTGGCAAAACTGAAGGAGGCGTCATGACGGACGAATCAGGCCAGATACTAGATGACCTACTGATTCGCTGGCACCACGCCTGCAAGCACTACCGCCACACGCGCGGCTTCAACTCACGCGCGCCAGGGACAGACGGGTATCGGCCTAGCCGTCAGTACGATGACACCAACGGGGCGCTAGATCATCACCTAGAGGCAAGCCAGGTCGAAGCCGTGGATTTTGAGGTGTCGCAACTGCAAGAGCCATACCGCAGCGCGATACACGCCAACGCCCGCAATTTGTCATCAGGCTCTACGGTATGGTCTAGCCCCCGCATCCCGTCTGATCCAGCCGAGCGCACAGCGTTGATTTGGGCCGCAAGATATATGCTAATCAACCGCTTGCAAAGCGCGGGAGTGATGTGATGACGTTTGATGAATGGTGGAAAGCCAACAAGGATCAGCCGTTTCGCCACAAGCAGTCTGCGCAGCAGTTGTGGGATTGTGCCCAGGCACAACGTCGCCCTTGCTTCGCGCCCGAAGTTGCAAAGCGCGGGAGTGATGTGAGCGAGCAACTACCACGGATAGACACTATGAAATCGGAAGAACTAGCCAACATTTTTAGGCGGGGAGGCGTAGTTGTTTATGACCCCAGCCATTGGCTCGTGACATCGGCGCATGAGCACCTTGATGTGCCTGAACGTATTGGACCGGAACCGGATGATCGAAACAGCGAGGCATATTACGAATGGCTTGAAGCGCATGGGGAATGGGTAGACAGTCTAGATGTGTGTGATAGCGGCGACACGAGTCTAGGAACGCTGCTGCGCGCGTTGTGCCTGGCGGCCGGGGTTAGAGTGATTGGGCTTGATGAAGCGACAGTTGACAGCGTTGTAAATATTTAGTCTAATCCGCTTCAGTGGGCGAAGCGTGCCCAAACCAAACCCGCCAGGTGCAAGCCTAGGCGGGGTTTCTACTTTGGGGCGACCAACCGGCAACGGAGTCGCATGACGCAATGAGCGAAAAACAAACTGCCGGAATCGGCAAAGGAACGCCGGGGCCTGGCCGCAAAAAAGGTGTGCCCAACAAGGCCACTACAGCAGCCAAGGACGCGATTGCGTTAGCCGCTGAGGGGCTAGGCGGCACGAACCGTTTAATCGCCTGGGCGCAGGAAGACCCGCTTAACGAGCGCGCATTCTGGTCCAGCATCTATCCCAAGCTGTTGCCGTTGCAACTGACCGGCGAGGGTGGCGGCCCGGTGAAGTTCCAGCGAGTCGAGCGATCCATTGTTGACCCTGCGGCTGCCAACAGCTAGGGCGTTCAAGCCACTTCTTGCGCCGAGCAGATACAAGGGCGCCTGGGGTGGCCGGGGAAGCGGCAAAAGCCACTTTTTTGCTGAGCTGCTGATCGAGGATTGCCTAGCAGAGCCGGGAGAAACCGGCGAGGGCATGCGCGCTGTCTGTATCCGTGAGGTGCAGAAAGACCTAGCGCAGTCATCCAAGCTGCTGATTGAATCTAAGCTGGCGGCCCACGACATCGGGGAGTCGGACGGGTTCAAGGTGTTCCGTGATGTGATCCAGACGCCTGGTGATGGGCTGATGATCTTCAAGGGCATGCAGGACTACACCGCAGACAGCATCAAGTCGCTGGAAGGCTTTAAGCGCGCGTGGTGGGAAGAAGCGCAGTCAGCCACGTTGCACAGCCTGAACATGCTTCGCCCTACGCTGCGGGCAAATGGCTCTGAGCTGTGGTTCTCATGGAACGCCAGGCGCAAGACTGATCCTGTAGACGTGATGCTGCGCGGGCTTGAGTTGCCCACGGGAGCAACGGTTGTTTCTGCGAACTGGCGAGACAACCCGTGGTTTACGGCTGAACTAGAGCAAGAGCGGCAGGACTGCTTGCGCATGCAGCCGGACCAGTATGACCACATCTGGGAAGGTGGATACATCAGCGTAGCGGCTGGCGCCTACTTTGCCAAGTCGCTCGCAGAGGCGAAGAACGAGAAGCGCATCAGCAAGTTGGGCGCTGATCCTTTGCTGACGCTGCGCGTGTTTTGCGACATCGGCGGCACCGGAGCTAAAGCGGACGCATTCGCAGCTTGGGTGGTGCAGTTCGTCGGGCGTGAAATCCGCGTGCTTGACTATTACGAAGCTGTGGGCCAGCCGCTGGCTACGCATGTGCAGTGGCTAAGGGGCCGGGGCTACACGCCCGACAAAGCGCAGATATGGTTGCCGCACGATGGCGACACGAACGACAAGGTTCACGACGTGAGCTACCGCAGCGCGTTTGAAGCGGCGGGCTACGTGGCAACGGTCATTCCGAATCAAGGCAAGGGCGCGGCCATGATGCGTGTCGAAGCGGTGCGGCGATTGTTTCCGCAGGTTTGGATCAACGCCGAGACATGCCAGGGCGGTATTGACGCGCTGGGCTGGTATCACGAGAAGCGCGACGAAGCGCGAGGCATTGGGCTTGGCCCTGAGCATGATTGGTCCAGTCACGGTGCTGATGCCTTCGGGCTTATGGCTGTGGCTTATGAACTACCCGCCAGCCGGCCGGTAAAGATCGAATACAAAAGACGCAACACCGCATGAAAATGACCGACGAATCCCTGTTGAGCTTCCTCGAGGCAGAGCAGGATTCGAGCTTTCAGCACTCCAGCGGCACTTTGTCAGCAGAGCGCGAGCAATCGGCGCGGGACTACCGGCGCGCTCCTTACGGCAACGAGGAAGAAGGCCGCGCGTCTGTAGTCAGCAGTGACGTGTTCGATCAGGTCGAGGCCATGCTGCCCGACTTGGTCGATGTGTTTGTGTCCACAGATAAGGCGGTGGTCTTCGAGCCTGTCGGGCCGGAAGACGAGCAAGGCGCAAAACAAGCGACTGATGCCTGTAACTACGTTTTCTATAAGCAAAACCCCGGATTTCTGATTCTGTACGCAGCGGCAAAGGATGCCCTGCTGCTGAAGACTGGCGGCGTCAAGTGGTGGTGGGACGAGCGGCGCACGGTCAGCTACAGCACGCACACGGCTGACGAGATGCAGCTTGCCATGCACCTGATGTCGAACCCCGATGTCGAGGTTATCGAGCAGGAAGAAGCCGAACCCGACCCGCAAGCCATGCAGCAGCGCCAACAGGCCGAGATGCAGGCAGCGCAGCAGGGCATGCAGCTTCCCCCCGAGCCTCGCCGGCTGCGGGTAAAGCTGAAGAAGGTGGAGACAAAAGGCAGGGTCTGCATCGCCCCGATTCCGCCCGATGAGCTTTACGTGTCCACGCGGCACACGTCGGTGATGATGGACGATTGCCCCTATGTGGCCCATGTGTCACAGAGAACGTTGAGCGACATCACGCAGATGGGCTTCAAGGTCACGGTTGACGATGTGCGGGCCGCAAAGGACGAAAGCACCACGGGCGACAGAGAGTTCCGTGAGTACGATAACGAACTGAACAGCCAGGACGATAACGAGCTAGACGAGTCGATGATTCGCGGCTGGCTGCGAGAGGAATTCGTTCTCGTTGACTTTGACGGCGACGGCATCGCAGAACGCAGGCGCGTGGTGCGGCTGGGTAAAAAGCTGCTGGAGAACGTCGAGTGCGGGCATGTGCCCATTGCGGCCTGGACGCCGTACATTCTGACGCACCGCTTTCACGGGCTGAGTGTGGCCGACCTTGTGGGCGACGTGCAGCGCATCAGCACCGACATCCTGCGAAGCCAGCTTGACAACCTGAGCTTGGCCAGCAACCAAGAAACGGTTGTGCTCACCGACAGCCAAGGCAACCCCTTAGCGGACTTGGACGATCTGCTGAACCGCCGCCCTGGTGGTGTGTTGCGTGAACGGGTTCAAGGGGCTATCCGTCCGTACACCGAGCGCTGGCAGGGTATCGAAGCCATGCCGATGATCGAGCAAGTGAACAGGATGAAGCAGAACCGAACGGGGCATATCCCGTTCACGTCGAGCTTGGACGCTGATGCGCTGAACAAGACCGCAACGCAGACCACGAAGGAAAGCAACGCAGTTCAAAAGCGCACGAAAATGATGGCCCGCATTATGGCTGAAGCGCTGGTTGCGCCCATGTTTCGGGGAATTTTCAAGACGCTGCTGGACTACAGCATGGAGTCGATGAGCTTCCGTCTAAACGGCAGTTATGTTCAGGTTGACCCGCAGGAATGGCGCGACGGCTACGACATGACTATCAACGTAGGCATCGGCACTGGCGATACCCAAGAACAAATGGCCTACCTGACGCAGATTGCGCAGGCGCAGTTCGCTGCGATGCAAACCCCGTTTGGAGGGCGTGTCGTCACTGAGCAGAACTTCTATGCCTGCCAGGCGCGATTGGCCGAGAAGGCTGGATTCAAGAACCCCGGCGAATTCTGGACCGACCCGAGCAAGCTGCCGCCGCCCGAACCGCCGCCGCCTGATCCGAAAGTTCAGCTAGAACAAGCCAAGTTGCAAGCCAGCGCGCAGGAAGCCCAGGCAAAACGCCAGGACGATCAGCAGCGGTTTCAAGCTGAAGCGCAGACGCAAATGGCGGTGGATAAGAACAGGCAGGAAATGGAAGCCAGGCAGAAACAGCTTGAGCTACAGCAGGAAGGCCAGCTTGCAACGATGCACGCGCAATTCGAGTCGCGCGCGGCACAGCAGCAGCTTGCATTCGACCGTTGGAAGACAGAGCTAGAGCAGTCGGTAAAGGTGCAGATTGCAGGGCAGGCCAGCGCCGACAAACGCGCGCAGATGCAGGCCAATATGGTTGACGCTGAGCAGTCGCGCAGGTACGGCCAGGCCGACAAGGCGCAGGACCGCGATTTCCAGCGCGAGCAAACGGCAACCGATGAGTGAGCCGGCGTACTGGCGCGATTTTGCGCAGGACCCTCCAAGGGCCGGGCACTTTGTGTTGTTGACCAATGGGGCCGTGGTTGTTAAGGCAATGTCACTACGCAAGTCAAAGATCAAGGGCGAGCGCAATTTTCGAGTGCTTGGCCTATCCGGGGATTTAGTGAAGACCTCCATAAATGGATCCCCGATCACTGGATGGGTTTACTGGAATCGGCATCAATGAGCCTGATTGACCAGCAGACACGCGGCCAACGGGCGGCGCAGCTACTCGATGACGCGGTGCTTGTTGAAGCGCTAGACGCCATTGAGCTTGAAGTCGTGACGCAGTGGGAGCAATGCCCCGCGCGTGACAAAGACGGCAAAGAGGCGCTGTGGCAGCTTTTCAAGACATCGAAGAAGTTTCGCGGGCTGCTGCTGGGCTATGTCCAGACCGGCAAGCTCGCTACGGAAAACCTGCGACGGCATGAGGAACCACGGGGCTTGCGAGCCCTGCTAAACCGCGTCGCATAGAGATTCAGCACCCCCGCTGAACAGGCCGCCTACGGGCGGCTTTTTGCTTTCTGAAGGGAAGAAATGGACACCAATCCAGCAATGGAAGTGGCCCCAATGGATGGCCTGTTGGATGCTTTGAACGAATCGCCCGCTGATGAGGTGATTGACGACGAGCAAACAGACCTTGAGGCATCGACGGATGAGGCGACCGATGACGCGCCCGCAGAGGACTCGAAAGAGCAGCCCGCAGCGGACGAAGAAGAAGTTGAGCTTGACGGCGAAAAGTTCAAGGTGTCCAAGAAGATGGCGGAAGCCATCAGCAAGGGCCAGGACTACACGAAGAAAACCCAAGAGGTGGCTGACAGGCGCCGGGCTATCGAGGACAAAGAACAGTTCCTCGAAGCGCAAGGCCAATTCATGTCGGCAGCGTCATCCGAGATGTCGGAACTGCAAGCGATGCATAAACAGCTCGCACAGTTCGCGCAGGTCGATTGGAACGCATTGGTGCAGCAGGACTCGCAGCGAGCCCTTGAGCTGACCATCGCGCGCAGCAACTTGGTCGATCAGGTCAAGGAGAAGACGCAGCGCGTGCAGGGCCTTGCGGAGCATGTACAGGACGCGCGCAAGAAACACGAAGCAAACCAGCGGACGCTAAACATGTCCGAGCTGGAACGCAGGATCGGGAAAATCACCGATCAGAAGCGCATGCGAATTAGCCAAGTAGCGACTGAACTAGGCATGCCGTCTCAGTTTATGTGGTCACCTGAAGTGCTGCATGCGCTGGACGAGTTAAGCGAATACCGAGCGCTGAAAGCTGCCAAGCCGCAGGCCATGAAGAAGGTGGCCGAAGCACCACGGGCAATCCGCCCGCAGGCGCCGCAGCCCCGCACTGACAACCAAGCCGCTCTGGACCGCCTACGGAAAACCGGGCGTTACGAGCATCTAACTGCATTCCTTTAAGGACGAAACGAAATGCCACAACCCACAAATACCCTGGACAGCTACACAGCACGGGGCAACCGCGAAGACCTGCAAGACAAGATTTATATGGTCTCCCCTGAGAAGACCCCGGTCTCCAGCTCAATCAAGCGCCGCAAGGTCACGAACCGCACCCACGAATGGCAGCGCGACACCCTCGCAACCCCAACGTCTACAAACGCGGTCATTGAAGGCGACGACCGCACGGGCAACGCCCTGACGCCGACCGAGCGCGTGGCGAACACCACCCAACTGATGGATAAGACCGTCATCGTCTCGGAAGCTCAGCGCAAGCATGACAGCGCCGGCCGAAGCGATGAAATGAAGTATCAGCTGGCCCAAAAGGCATTTCCTGAGCTGAAGCGCGACGTGGAGGCGATGATTATCTCTAGCAACATCGCTATTTTGGGCTCGGGAGTGGCCGCTCGTGCTTCGGCTGGTGCGGGCCGGATGATCTTCACCAACACCAGCCACGGCGCTACCGGCTCAACAGCGGCGCACACGTCGGGCATTCCCACTAATGCCGTCGCGCCAGGCACGGCACGGGCGTTTACGGAGCCTTTGCTGAAGACGGTGATGCAGTCGATCTTTACCAACAGCGGCGAAATGCCTACGATGGTGTCGCTGACCCCTTCGCACAAGGCGGCCTTCTCGGCGTTCGCTGGCATTGCGCAAAATCGCAAGGACGTGATTGGCGTAAAGCAGGCGACCATCATCGGCGGTGCCGATGTGTATGTGTCGGACTTCGGCAACCTAACGATTGTGCCGAACTACGTCCAAGCAACGGCCAACCCTACCGTTGTGCTGATCCTGAACCCCGAGTATCTTTCGCTGGGCGTGTTCAAGCCAATGGGCTCTGTCCCGCTGGCGAAAACCGGCCACTCGGATAAGGAGCTTGCCAGCATCGAATGCACTCTGATTGTCGAGTCGCAAACGGCGCAGGGGAAGATTGCCGACCTGATCGCTTAATACGGGTATCTCCTTAACGGGGCCTCTTCGGAGGCCCTTTTTTCATGTCTGCGACGGTATGAAAAAGGGGCGGCTATGAGCGATGTTTGGACACACAAAGAACACGACGCGCAGCTAGGCATCAGCACGGCTGTACACAGCACAGAAACGGGCGTGCAGATTGTCAAGACCTATGACGCCGAACCGTTCCTCGAAGTGGCGGCGGAAGCCCGCGCGATGACTGAAGGCGAGCGCTGGGGCGAGATGCGGCATGTGGGCTTCATTCCTATGGCCGAGCTTGGCAAGTTCATGCGGCAGGATGGCGGGTTTGATAAGACGCGCTGCATGACCTGGCTCAAGGCGAACCCGTATTTCTGCACCTTCAGCAAGGCTCTGAAGTGACGACATACGCGCAGCTACAGGCCGACTTCCCCGGATGGGCCAAGCGCACGGACCTGGCTGCGTTGATCCCCGGCTTCGTGGCGCTGTTTGAGGCGCGGGCTGGGCGCAAGCTGCGCACACGTTGCCAGGAAACGAGCTTCGCCGGGACGATTGCCAGTAGCGTTATCGCTCTGCCTGCGGGCTTTCTGGCTGTAAAGACGCTATGGGCCGATGGCGGCGACAACGCGGCACTGAAAGCGCAGGGCCTGGAGATAGTCGCGGCAACGTCTACGGGGGGCAGGCCCACCCTTTATGCGGTGGGCGGTTCGTCGGTGCGCTTTAACGGCGTCGGGGCGGTATCGGGCATCTATTACGCGGCAGTGCCTAGCCTGGTGTTGACGGGCACAAACTGGCTTTCGGTGCAATCCTACGATGCCTATTTGTTTGGCGTGCTGGCCGAAGCATCCATGTACCAAATGGACGAACAACGCGCCGGGGTGTACCTGGCACGCGCTGACGGCGTATTGCAGGACGTTATCAACACCGACAGCCGGGACCGATTCAGCGGCCCGCTTCAGTCGCGGACTAGGGTGCTGCCAACGAGACATTACGGCGTACAGAGCTTGGCGGGATCACCCGCCCCCGCCCCCGCTCCCGTGCCCGCTCCCGCTCCCGCTTTCTCCACCTATTTTGCTGGTGACTACGCTGTTGCTGATTACGTTGTCTAAGCCAAGTTAGAAAGAACAGACCATGCCCATAGTAAAACGTCTTACCAAAGGTTCGGCCCTAACCCACGCCGAGCTTGACGGCAATTTCACAGAGTTAGAGATTGGGCGTATCACCGCCGCCCAGGCTGCGGGGGTTGCTGTATCCGCCTCGGCCCAGGTGCTGACCATGACCAGCATCGCAAGGTCAATGCTTGGCCTGGCTGCGCCGCAACTCCAGCCGATCCCGGCGCGGACGGCACCTTACCGCAGTTCGGGTACGGTGCGGTACGTTGATTTCACATATGTCCCCGGTGTCGCGCCGGCTGGTACGTATACGGCCCCCTACAACAGTTCGGCTGGCATTGTTACAGCGCTTGCCGCAATGGTGGCCGGCGACGCGCTGCTGTTTCGCGCAGGCACTACCTCAACCCTTTCTGCGGCAATGGCGGCAGTCTCGGGCACTTCCGCTGCCGTTCCTATCGTCTTCGGTGTTTATGACGGTGGAACCGGGGCGGTAGAGAAACGCCTGTTCAGCCGCCAGGGTGTTGCAACCATTAACTGCGCCGGCCTGGGCATCAGCGCTATTTCAATGGTGGCTAAGAACTTCACCGAAGTAGACGGCCTCAACTTCACCAACAACAGCGGCGCAAATTGGTTTGTCACGTTCAGCGGGACCAGCAGCGGCGGGCGCATTACAAACTGCACGGCCACGGGCGGGCAATACCATTTTGCGTTCCAGACGACGGGCTTAAACCCCGGACACGTCATGGAGAACAACCGGTCTGTTGGAGCTACCGAAATACCCATTGCCATACTACTGTTAGGCGCCAACGACAACAATTCTGTAGTCCAGTTTAACTACGCAGGCGGCTTTTCAAAGGCCGGGATCATCGCCAACGACAACCAGGCTGGGTTGTATGACTTTAGCGGCACTGTCGCTTGCAATAGTGTCGAAGATGGAACGGACACGACCACTAGGGCGGGAATTGACGTAAGCCCGCGCGGCGGCAGTCCGCGAGTGTTCCGCAACACATCCCGCCGCAACTGCGTTGGCATTCAGCTGGCTAGCTCGAACGCTACCACGACAGGTAGTTTTGCTGGTGCGTTGATTGAGAACAATGATTGTTCGAACAATGAATTTGGGATCGCCGTCGTCAACACTCGCGGAGCACTGGTCATTCAATACAACCGCTGCATTGACAGCGGGAGCAAAACAGGTGCCACGTTCATTACCCCGCTTCAGTACGGGCGCAACATCGAACTGTATGGCAACACGGAGGCAATCGCCGTGCGGGATGCCATCATTCGCTTCAATTACTGCGCGGGCGCATACAACTGGCCTGGAACTTCCTTTCCGGGAAGTGAAGGCACCGGCATCGGCCTTGACGACAACAGCGCGAACCTGTCAGTCTACGGTAACTATTGCGTGGCGAACGAAGGCGGCGGGATACAGGTTAACTCGGGTCACGGCAATCGCATCTACTCTAATATATGCGTGGATAACAACAAGCTGCGGCCAGGCCGGTCTGTCGCGATAGCTGATAGCGGCGCGGGACAAATTACGTTTGTTAACACGCCTTTCGTTGAGGTTTTCAACAATACCTGCGTGGGCACGGGCCTTCTTTACCAAAAGTACGGCATTGTTGATAGCAGCGCATTCGGCTCAAGCTCGGCGCGGATATACAACAATCTGTGCATTGGTGGCACTGTTGCTGGGATCGCCAGGAATGTTGCGGCAGGCACTACGTCCGAAAACAATAACGTGGTGGTTGGCTCGCCGGCTGCGGTGGTCAACACCAGCAACGCGGTGATTGCGAACGGTGCGGGCACATCCATCCAAACCGCTGCGGCTGTAGGCGCGGTAACAAACATCTACCAGCCGCTGGCCGGTGGGCCGTGCGACGGCACGGGCGCAACAGTGCCGGGAGAAGCGGTCGCATTCGACGGTCAGCCGTTGGCGTCGCGGACGCCTATTGGTGCGCTATTTCCGGCCGTCGCCGCGTAATCCTATGACCACCCGCGACATCACCACAAACCGCTGCTTTTAAGCGAGACCAATCATGCCTGTAGAAGCCGCAACGTGGATCAATCAGCTCGACCCCACCAAGCCCAACGGCGCAACCGACGATATAGCCGAAGGTGACGATCATTTCCGCAAGATAAAGGAAGTGTTGCAGAACCAGTTCCCGAGCCTTGGGATGGCTGCCGTGTCTGTTACGGCCGCGCAGTTAAACGATGTCGTCAACAAGGCTTCACCGTCAGGGCAGACCTACACCGGCACGCACACATTCAGCGGTGCAACGGTGGTGTTCGGCACCCCGACGTTCGGCACCCCGACCTTGGCCGCGCACGCAGCGACAAAGGCTTATGCCGACGCATTGCCGTTTGTGTCTGCGTCAGGTGCGACCTACACCGGCACCCACAACTTCAGCGCTGCAACGGTGTCGTTCGGCACCCCGACCTTCGGCACGCCGAGCCTGGCAACGCATGCGGCTACCAAAGCCTACGCGGACAGCCTAGCGTTTGGCGCAACCGGTCTTCCGGGAGTGTCGGCGGCGACGGCCAACAAGTCGCTTATCAATGACGGTGTAACGGCCTCATGGGGTGAGCCTCCCCTGACGGCCCGTAGCCTTTACTTTGCAACGATGGGATAACGACATGCCTGCACAAATACACGGCCGGCTTTTCGCCGCAGCTCTAAGCAATGGGCACAGCACTGTGGCGGGTGGCTATACGGTTCCGGCTAGTCGGAAGGCAACGGTCAATATTTCCTTGTGCAACATCACGGCAGCACCGATTGTCGTCAGGCTCGCGCACATTGATGGCGCGATAGCCGCATTGGCAGACGAGGATTATTTGGAGTACGGCTTCTCGCTTCCCGCGAATGGCGTTCTTGAGAGAACCGGTATCACAATGCGCGCCACGCATACGCTAATTGCATCGGCGTTGGCGCTGGGCGTGTCGGTGATGGTTACCGGCATAGAGGAAGACGTGTAATGGCGCGCTTTGTTTCTCCGGTGTCAGCGCCGGCATCTGCTATCACGCGCTTTGCGTTTCGCTCGCGGTTCACGTCCGCGGAAAAAACAGCTATTGAACTGGCGAGCCTTGATGTTGCGGCTGCGCCATTTGCAACCAGGGCGCAGTCGGCAGCGCTTCGGGTCTATATGGAGGATGTTTCTTCAACTCAATGGATAGACCTGTTGAGGACAGAAACGCGCGGCGGCGTGCAACAACTTGAAGCACTAGGGCTGCTTGCGGCGGGGCGGGCGGCTGTGATCTTGGACTCAGCGCCGCAGGACGCAGAACGTCCGGTGCTGCGGTAAGACGCGATGCCGACAGCAACGAGCGCGTTGGGGCTGAACTTTGACGAAGCCCCGCATGAGTTGCTAGACGGCGCATTGTCGGCAGGCTTGAACGTCCGATTTAGCGACGGGTGGGCCAATCGGTTCGATGGGCATTTGCCAGTGCTCACTCAGCCGCTTGCAGCCGCGTATCACGTTGCAAACTACCCGACCGCCACAAAGAATTTCTGGATACACAGCACCTTAGCCGGGGCCTATGCCGATGACGGCACGGCCCGCACGGACATCACCGGGGCTGCGTTGACAGGCACGGCGGCGAGCCGGTTTACCAGCTGCGTCTTAGGCGGTGTCTACGTCCAGAACAATCAAGCCGATGCCCCGATGTTTTGGGGCGGTGATACGGCGCTGAATCTCGCGCCTATCCCTGGATGGGATGCCGCCTGGCGGTGCAGGGCGCTGCGCAGCTTTAAGGTGTACCTGCTGGCGCTGAATGTGACCAAGGGATCGAACAGCTTTCAAAGCATGGTCAAGTGGTCGCATGCGGCAGAGCCCGGGACGCTGCCGACTAGCTGGGACGAAGCGGACGCCACCAAGGACGCGGGCGAACAGGACTTGTCGGAGACGCCAGATAAGGTGGTTGACGGCGTGGCGCTGGGGGATACGTTCGTTGTCTACAAAGAGCGCAGTGCATACGGGATGCAGCTCACAAACGACAACAACATTTTTAGGTTCTTCCGCTTGCCGGGTGACTACGGAATGCTGACGCAGAACTGCGGCGTGCAGTTCCCCGGCGGGCACTTGATCCTGGGCGCGTCCGATGTGGTGGTGCATTCTGGCGGCGAGCCTACGTCGATCCTCAAGGGCAGGTTGCGGCGGTGGCTGTTTAGGCGCATTGACGCCAACAACTTTGGGCGATCTTTCGTGGTTGCTAACCACGCGAAGTCGGAAATCTGGATTTGTTACCCGACAACCTCGAATTCCGCGTGCAATGAAGCGCTGGCGTGGAATTACGCGGAGAACGTGTTCGGAATACGGGAGCTTCCGACAGCTACAGCAGGGGCCTTCGGGCCCCTTGCTACGTCTGCCACGAACAAGTGGGAAATGAGCACAGAGAAGTGGAATGCTTCCACGGCCAAGTGGGATCAAGCTGACGTATCCGCTGCTGACAGGCGTGTGCTGCTTTCCAGCACGGCCGGTCTATACCTGATGGATCAGTCCTCTACGTTTGCCGGCAAGGCGTTTACAAGCCGCGTAGAGCGTACCGGGATGGCATTTGGTGACCCTTCAGTAACCAAGCTGGTGAAAGCGATATATCCCCGCATCGAAGCTCCCACAGGGTCTGTCGTCTATCTTCAAGTCGGCGGGTGTCAGGACGCCGAACAAGGCCCCGTGTGGAGCCCACCAGTCGCCTACACGGTGGGCTTGAGCTATCGGGTGGATACGTTTGCCACGGGCCGCTTCCTGGGTTATCGGGTGTATTCCGATGCCTCTAGGTGGCGCGTTAAGAGCATGGATTTTGATGTAGTACCGATGGGGCGCTATTGAATGCGTACCAGCGGTATTTGGTAAGTCCCACGCTGCGCGTGCCAGCTTTGCACGCAACCCTACTGGAGTTTGAAACATGGCTGACCAACTGCTTTACAAAAACGGCGTTCCCATTGGCAAAACATACAACAACGACATCTATGGCCTGGCCCGACGGATCAATCGGTTTACCAGGGAGATGTTTAACTCCAACTCGGCAAATTACAACTCCGTGGACCTTGCGGACATGCTGCGGTTCGAGACGTTTACGGCCGCGCTGTTGGGGTATCACGATTGGTTTCAAGCGCAGCCAAAGCTGGACACGCCCGAAACCGGCAAGGAACTGATGGCGCTATCTGAAAAGGTGGTGGTTCCTGTCATTGCAAACGAGTCGATCTATGACTTGTGTGTGCTCATGCAGATCATGCACGATGAACTTGTTTCTTCGGACTCGTCGCGTCGCGCAACGAACATGGAGGAATACGACAGCCTCCGCTTTAACAGCTACTTGGCCCGGATCAACAGTCTGATGACGGAATACATTCAAAGCTCGGAGCCGCTGGATCAGCCTCAGACCAGTCCGAACGCGGAAATGAACACGAACGGCAGATCAGGCGTCTAAACCATGCTGCATATCGCCTACCGCTATGGGGATACGAAACTGTTCGCGCGGTTCGTCTGTCTCCTACGCGGGGGCGATTCTGCGCATGTGGAGATGTGCGAACCGCTGGCTTACGGCCTGTGGCGCTGCACGTCCAGCAGCCACATGGACGGCGGCCCACGCACCAAAGACATGCCCTTGCCTGCGGGCAAGTGGCGCCTGTACCGCACCAACATTCACCCGTCCGTGGCCCGTGAGTGGCTGGCAAATAACAAGGGCAAAAGCTACGGCTGGTGGAAGTTGATTCGCTTTGCCATCCCGTTGATTCGGCCTAGCTTCGGCGGTCCCATCTGCACCCAAGCATGCGCGCAAATGACGGCGCTCGGTCATGCCGATAGCTGGGATCTGCGCACGCTTGAAGCCGCGCACGCCTGGCGCTATGAGCGTGTGCAGTAATCATGCGCACGAATTGCATACATTGGTCGTGGCGTGAATACCGGGCACAGCATCGCGCCTGGGTTGCCAAGGGCCGCCCTATCGGTGCGGAGCCGTACCTTGTGCGCAGGCCCACCCGATTGCGTGTGACGCCGACGTGGTACTGCCCCGAGTGGCTGTGCAATCTGCTCGTTGACCGCATCCACCACAAGATGGTCGGGACAGCCACGGAAGACGGCGGTTTGACCATTCGTGGTGTTGTGCCGTCAGCCCCCGGGGCGCACGCGCTGTCCCCAATTCAATTGCTTCGTGTGCTGTGGTTTGACGCGCACGAAGTCGATCACGACAGGCCGCACAAATGAGCACGCACCTGACTGAAGCCCAGCGCTTGGCGTTTGGCGTACTGGTCGCGGAAGACATGGTGCCGGTGTACGCGGCGTTTCAGCAAGCGTTGCTGGACGTTCGCGCCAAGCGCGTGCCACGCGGTGACGAAACTGTTATGAAGCCTTACTTTGCAGCCGCCGCCGAAGTGGCGCGGGCCATGCGTGACGCCCGCAGTGCATTGGTTCATTCCAGCGGCACCGGGAACTGACATGGCCGACGTTCCAATGCGCCCACTCGGTGCCAACATTTTCGGGATGTTTCACACACCGCCGAACGGCGATTACGACGCGATGTACAGCTCATGGAATTTCGAGCGTGACTGGAAAAACCAGATTGACGCGGCGGCATCCATCGGTGCTAACTGCATGTCGTACTTTGGCAGCATCAACCTGACAGGCACCCTTGCGAATTACCTGGGCCAACGTCGGCAGATTGTCGAGTACCTTGCCAGCAAGAAGATGTATGCCTTACCTTACGCAAGCTGCACGCCAAGGGATTGGGGCGCGGTTTCCTACGAAACAGCGCGAAGCATCATCGTGGCCGATGCCGCCGTGATGGGCCAGTACCCGAACGTCGCTGCATACATGACTTGCGATGAGCCGTGGATCGGATCAGTGGCTGAGGGCGGATCGATCCCGAATGCGACTGTAGTTGCCAATGTGGCAGCACAGTATGCCCAGTGCAAGGCTGTCGTGCCGCCGGACCTTCCGGTTTGCGCTGCACCTAACCCAGGCGGCAATCAGCTACTTGTGTTCGAGTACACAGGCGCCTTCAAGGATCGCATTGATAGCGTGGCAGCCTACAACGACATCTGGGTTTTCCACCCGTTCTATGCAGCCACTCTCGCCCAGACGGTGCCGGTGCGTGCGGCTTATCCGAACAAGGAAATTGTCATGCCGTCCGCCGTCTTGTCGCTGGAAGGTGATACAGACATAGCCTCCAGAGCAGCCGCCATTACCGGGCTGGTGGGCGCTAACGGGATACGTGGTTACTGCTGGTTCATTGTGCGGGACTTTGCGACCTTCACATACGGGATATTTGCAGCGGACAGCAGCACGCCGGCAGTGCTTACACCCCGGCCAATCAAAACGACGGCCTTTTCGGCAGGTATCTCAAGCATTCACCCGCAGATTCAGCGTTCCTTTTCTCGCGGGAAGCCGCGTCTTTCCAACATGAAACTTTGGGGATACAAATGACCCAACAACGTAACGAAAACAGGACAGCCAAATGAACCACAAAGACTTGGTAAAACAGGCAGTCTCCGTTGGCGGCGCCGGGGTGCTGACATTGGGCGCGGCGTCCATCGGTAATCAAACCCTTGCTGCCGCTGATAACGGGAAATTGTTCCCGTACCGCATCGAGGACGGAAGCGCCTGGGAAACCGGCATCGGCACCTACACCCATGCGGGCACTACCTTTGCTCGCACGTCACGCAAGGATTCGTCATCGGGTGCTGCGCTTAGCGTAACCACCGCTGCGCTGCTGTCCGTTGCGTTCACCGCATTCCTGGGCCAAGACGCAGACCGCGCAGCGTCTGCCACACCTCCCGTTGGGCGCCTAACTGTCGGCGCGGCGCTGACCCCCGTGCCTTCTGCGGACATCGTGGGCGCCACAGTGTTGCGGTACACACCGCATCTGGGCAACGTCGTTCGCACCTGGGATGGGTTTCGCCTGCGGCTGCAAGAATTTAGCGAGGTCACGATCACCCCTACGCTGGTTGCTGGCAAGCACTACGACGTGTTTATCAAGGACTCTGACCTGACTCTTGTGCTCGGCGCAGCCTGGACGGGCGACAAAGTACGCGCAACCAGTAACGGCATCGTTCGCGTGGGCGGTGTGTGGGTGTCCGAGTTAGACAACACATTGGCCTACCTCGGCAGCATCCGCGCAAGCGGAACGAACTTGATGGAAGACAGCGCCGCCAATCGTTTTGTTTGGAATATGTACGCACGCGAAAAGCGGTCCGCTTTCAAGAGGGCAGGCAACCAAAACCACGTTTACAACACCGCTGTATTTCGAGAGTGGGGCGGCGCGACTAACAGGCTGTCGATCTTCACAGGTATGCCGTCAAGCGGAAATATTGCGACTGTGACACGCTTAGTTAGCGGCAATGCGGGGGGTGTAGTGGCTGCCACCTATGTAGGTCTTGACGGCGCAAATAGCAATGGTGGCTGTGAGGCCGTGCTCCAAGCCGCGCCTAATACGGATGTAGGCGTAGCAGGGCAGAGCACACTTTATTTCGTGGCTGGATTTACAGAGCTAGTGTGTACTGAAATCAATTACACAGGGTCCGGCAGTCCGACGTTC
>ENA-OFCE01000890-OFCE01000890.1-metagenomes-genome-assembly--contig:-NODE-890-length-17330-cov-5.964399_pt1 | contig 17330 bp, 17 predicted proteins | sample MGYA00153388_OFCE01 | MGnify analysis MGYA00153388
GAGCCGTCAGTGAACACCGCCGAGTTGAGCGCAGCGTAGTAGTTGTCGCCGGTAGGAACCACCGTGCCCAGGTACTTTTTCACCAACTCCGGGTGTTCCAGCACGGCTTCTGACATCGAACAAAAAATGATGCCTGCCTCGGCCAACTTGGCTTTGTAGGTCGTGGCCACCGACACGCTGTCGAAAATGACATCGACCGCCACGCCGGCCAGCGCCATGCGTTCGTGCAATGGCACGCCGAGTTTTTCAAAGGTGCGCAGCAACTCGGGATCAACCTCATCCATGCTGCTGAGCTTGGGCTTTTGTTTGGGCGCGGCGTAATAGCTGATGGCCTGGAAATCGATCTTCGGGTAATGCACGTTGGGCCAGGCCGGCTCGGTCATCAGCAACCAGGCCTGGTAGGCCTTGAGCCTGAAATCGAGCAACCACGCGGGCTCGTTTTTCTTGGCCGAGATCATTCGGATGGTTTGCTCGCTCAAGCCCTTGGGCGCGACATCGGATTCGATGTTGGTGACAAATCCGTGTTTGTAGGGCTGGTTGACAAGTTGCTGCAGTAATGCACTCATGGTGTTCCTTCTGGCTGGTGATATGGCTTGAAGAAAACGCGGGCGGCGAAACGTTGGCGTCGCTTACGTTTTGGCGAGACCTGCCTTTTTCTTGACGTTAAAGCTTTCGCCGCAGCCGCATTGGCTATCGACGTTGGGGTTGTCAAACTTGAAACTTTGCTTGAGGCCGTCAGTGACGAAGTCGATGTTTGAGCCGTCAAGAAACTCCAGGCTATCGGCATCGACCACCAAGAGCGCACCGTGCGATGTGAAGCTGTGTTCACCCGGTCGAATTTCGTCAACCAGTTCAAACGTATGGGCAAGTCCGGTACAGCCCACTTTTTTGACACCGATCCTCATTGCGATACCTGCACCCCGTTTGTCGAGCTGGCGCTGGATCTGCGTGGCGGCTCTTTCGGTCAATGTCATGGTCATGTGTTGAACTCCTGGTTGGAAAACACGCCTGCCAAAAGCGCCAGCAGGCAATTCACAAAGTACCGACCCATCCGCTGAATTCGTTTCCGACAGGCTGCGTGATGCGATTCGCCCGAGCCGGTAAACATGGAGGCTTTGCAGCCCGAATAGATACCTTACTAATTTAGTCAAGTATAGGCATTTTGACGAATTGACCGTAGCTACAAGCTCGAAAGAGCTTTGCAAAGTAAGGTCACTCATAGCGCCGAAAGCTGCAAACGGTCATTCCCCTCAATGCGGAGGCGAAGACCATTGGGGATTGTTTTGGCTTGTCCAGATCGACGCGCAATGCGGACTTGGGTTGAAACGCGGTGACATCACGCGGTGATGTAGCGCTTTCTATTTTGAATGGCGTGTTGCAGATGCTATGTATTCAGGAGCTGCTTGCGCCCGAATTCATTAGTCTGGAGGTTAAATTGACACCTGAAAACAGGTCAAAACACCTTAAAAAGGCAGTTTTTGACCCTTGTAGTCGACCAAACAGCCCGTATCCGCCGGATTCAAACCCGCCAGCACCGCGAGCAGGTCGTCAGCTGCCTCAATCGCTGACCGCACATTCAGCCCCGTTTTGGCAAACGGCTCGCTGAGCTTTGTTGCCACCGTGCCAGGGTGCAAACTGACGCAAATGCTGTCCTTGTTACGCCGCGTCAGCTCAATCGACGCGGTTTTAACCAGCTGGTTCAGAGCCGCTTTGGAGGCCCGGTAGCCGTACCAGCCGCCCAAAGCGTTGTCGCTGATGCTGCCCACTTTGGCAGATACAAACCCCGCCACACAGCGCCCGGTTTTGGGCAGTAGCGGCAAGAAATGCTTCATCACCAGCGCTGGGCCGAGGGTGTTGATCTGGAAAACCTGGGCTAGGTAACCAGCATCCAGATTGGTAAAGCTGCGCTCTGGCTGGCCTTGCTCGCCATGCAAAAACCCTGTCGCGACCAACAGCAGCCGCAGTTGCAGGTTCGAGGTTGCGCAAAGGCTGGCAATCGACTGAGCAGCTTTGGCGATGCTGGACTCATCAAGGTAGTTAACGCTAACTTCTGTGTTGCGGCTGAGGCCTACGGCTTGGGAGAAGTTGTCATCGCGTTCTAACTGGCCGAGCAAGGCGGCGCCTAAGCCGCCGCCTGAACCGATGACTACCGCAAGAGCGTTACTGACTGCCATCAAACTTCATCCATAAACCGAACCTTCACGCTCTTGCCCTTCACCCCGCCGCTGCTCAGCTTTTGCTGGGCCGCTCTAGCCATGCTTCTTTCAATCGCCACGTAGGTTGAAAACTCATTGACGTTGATCTTGCCGACCTGCTCGCGGGTGAAGGCTGCCACGCCTCCGTCTGCACCCGTCAGCGCGCCCAGCACATCGCCCGCGCGGATTTTTTCTTTTCGGCCACCGACGATTTGTAGCGTGACCATGGGCGGCAGCAGCGGGTCGGCGCTTAGAGGGGTCAGCTCTGTCAGTTTGTGCCATTCAGACTCGGCTTTTTGCAGCACCTCAATCTTGCCGACATAGCCCATCTCGTCCATGCTGGCCAGGCTGATGGCCACGCCTTCTTCGTCGGCCCGGCCTGTGCGGCCAATGCGGTGGATATGGACTTCAGCGTCTGGCGTTACGTCAACATTGATAACCATAGCGAGCTGCACAATGTCCAGGCCGCGCGCAGCTACATCAGTGGCTACAAGCACCGAGCAGGAGCGGTTGGCAAACTGCACCAGCACTTGGTCGCGCTCGCGCTGCTCCAGCTCGCCAAACAAGGCCAACGCACTGAAACCCTGGTCTTTCAAATACGCTACCAGCGCCCGGCACTGCGACTTGGTGTTGCAAAACGCCAGTGTGCTGGCAGGCCTGAAGTGGCGCAGCACTTGGGCCACGGCCCCTAACCTGGCTTCGTCATGATCGCTGTCGGGCACTTGGTACCAGCGCTGGGTGATTTTTGTTTTTTCATGCTGTGCCTGCACTGTGATGGTTTGCGGCGCTTTCATGAATTGGGCACTCAGTTTGGCAATGCCCTCCGGATACGTCGCTGAAAACAGCAGCGTCTGGCGCTCTTTAGGACATTGCTTTGCAACGGTCACGATGTCTTCAAAAAAGCCCATGTCGAGCATGCGGTCGGCCTCGTCAAGCACCAGCGTGTTCATCGCTTCAAGATTCAAATGGCCACGGCCCAGATGGTCCATGATGCGACCCGGCGTGCCGACGACGACATGCGCGCCGTTCTCTAAAGTGGCGGTCTGGTTGCGGAGCGGAACACCACCGCACAGCACCACCACCTTGACATTTTCTTCAGCCCGCGCCAAGCGGCGGATTTCAGTGGCTACCTGGTCGGCCAGCTCACGTGTGGGGCACAGCACCATGGCCTGCACAGCAAAGCGTCGGGCGTTCAGGTTAGCCAGCAACGCTATGCCGAATGCTGCAGTTTTGCCGCTGCCGGTTTTAGCCTGCGCAATCAGGTCTTTGCCCAGCAAGGCAGCGGGCAGCGCTGCTGCCTGAATCGGCGTCATTTGCAGATAGCCGAGCTGCGTCAGGTTGGCCAGCACGTGGGCAGACAGGGACAAGGCAGCGAAGTCAGTAGAAGTGGTCATCCCCAATTATCATGGGCGCAGGTATACACATAAGGAAAACCCTGTGCAGACATTCGATTTTGATTTTTTCGTGGTGGGCGGCGGTAGCGGCGGCGTGCGTGCGGCGCGCATGGCAGGCCAGCGTGGGGCGCGGGTTGGTTTGGCTGAAGTGGCTGACATGGGCGGTACGTGCGTGAATGTGGGTTGCATCCCGAAAAAGCTTTATAGCTACGCGGCGCATTTTGCTGACAGCTTTGAAGAGTCGCACGGGTTTGGGTGGGAAGGCGCTGCGCCGGTTTTAAACTGGGAGACCCTCAAAGCCAACCGCGCCAAAGAGATCAAGCGGCTCAATGGAATTTATGACAAGTTGCTTGATGGCGCTGGCGTAAAGGTCATCAAAGGCTGGGCCCGCATGATTGGCGCCCACACCATTGAAGTGGGCGACCAACACTACACGGCTAAAAACATTTTGATAGCGACCGGCGGCACAGCACTGGTACCAGCAGTTGATGGGCATGACCACGTGGTGACGTCTGACAGCATGTTTGACCTTGACCCCTTTCCCCGGCGGCTGCTGGTGGTGGGCGGCGGCTACATTGCGTGTGAATTTGCGTCCATCTTCAATGGCCTGGGTTCGCATGTCACGCAAGTGCATCGCGGGGAAAAAGTGCTGACCGGTTTTGATGAAGATGTGCGCAGCTTTATTGCCGTTGAAATGGCTAAAACCGGCGTCGATTTCAAATTTAAGACCGAAGTGGAATCCATTACAAAAACCGCACATGGCCTGCTTGTCAAACTCAAAGGCGACGGCCAAAGCTTGACGGTGGATACCGTGCTGTATGCCACAGGCCGTATAGCGAACGCCAGCGGCCTGGGCTTGGGTGCTGTAGGCGTTGAGGTAAGCGCAGCAGGTGCTATCAAAATTAATGAACACTACCAAACCAGCGTACCCCACATTTACGCGGTGGGCGACGTGACAGCGCGTATGCAGCTGACGCCTGTAGCACTGGGCGAGGCAATGGTGGTGGTTGACCAACTGTTTGGCCCAGCTGCTGGCAAAGCTGCGCGCAGCATGAGTTATGACTTTATTCCCACGGCTGTATTTACGCACCCCAACATTGGCACAGTGGGTTATTCAGAAAGCCAGGCGCGTGACAAATTTGACAAAGTCAGCGTGTACCGCGCAGACTTCAAGTCGCTGAAACACACACTCAGCGGCAGCACCGAGCGCACGCTGATGAAGCTGCTCGTAGAAGATGCTACTGACCGCGTGGTGGGCCTGCACATGGTGGGGCCTGATGCAGGTGAAGTGGTGCAAGGCTTTGCCGTAGCCATGAAGGCAGGTGCAACCAAAGCCGTGTTTGACAGCACGATTGGCATTCACCCCACTATGGCTGAAGAGTTTGTAACGATGCGGGAGCCGGTTGCCCCAAAAGTTCACGCCTGAAAGGCAACTGTAAAGTGCTATAGTTAATATAGCTGCTTGCGCCTGTTTTATGTGTGATAGAGCCGTATTTTGTTTACTAATTAAGGCATCCGGACCGTTAAAACGCTCGCTTGCCTTGGTGCCAGGCTCCGCGCACGATGGGCATGTTGCCGCTTAACTTGACCCGAATTAAATCAGCGCGCAAGCCAGGTGCCAGCTCGCCCCGGTCGTGCAAGCCAATGGCGCGAGCCGGATTGCGCGTAACGGTGTTGACAGCTTTTGGCAGGCTCCAGCCACTGCCTTCACGCAGCAAAAAGGCCGATTGCAGCAAACTGGCTGGCACGTAATCAGACGAAAAAATATCCAGCAAGTCCAGCCGCGCCAGCTCAGCCGCCGCAACATTGCCAGAATGCGAGCCGCCTTTGACCAGGTTAGGCCCGCCCATCACGATGGCGATTCCCAATCGGCGGGCCGCCTGTGCAGCTTCTACCGTAGTGGGAAACTCCGAAATCGCAATGCACTCCTGGCCGGCTTGCTCAACGTGCGCGACTTCGGTGTCATCGTGGCTGGCCAGCGGTAAGCCCCTGGCCTGGCTGCCTGCAATGATGGCGGCCCGATTGGGAATGGAATGGCGCGCCTGATGCGCCTTGAGCGCTACTACCAGCTCTTCATAAGCCGCCTCGGTAAAGCTGCCGTAGCGCTCGGAATAGCGGCGGTATTTACTCAGGTCACGCCATTGGCGCTGGCCGGGGGTGTGGTCCATCACACTGACCAGTTCTACCAGCGCGTCGTCGGCATATCGCTCAAACACTTCAACAATATCGGGCGCTGAAATTTCGCAGCGCAGGTGCAGTAAGTGCTCCACCCGCAGCAGGCCTTCAGCGCGGCATTCATGCAGGGCCTCAATGGATACATGCTGGAGTTGGGTGCGGTTATCGCCCTTGCCCATGTCGCCAAGTACCACCGAGTCCAGTACCGTGGTGATGCCAGCGGCGGCGCACATGGCGTCGTGCATCACGGTGGCTGAATGCGCGTTCCACAGCACGCCGGGGCGCGGCACCAAATGTTTTTCAAGGTTGTCGGTATGCAGCTCGACCAGGCCGGGCAACAAGTAGTCGCCGTCCCAGTCTTCGGCACCCACTGCTGCTGTGTTGCCCTGCTGTACTGAGCTGATCAAGCCGTTTTCAATCGCCACACAACCGGTGAACTCCTCGGTAGCGGTGACGATGCGCGCGTTTTTAATGATTCGTTGCGTCATAAGGATTTGATTAAATTTTTCGGTACTGCTCAACATCGAGTGTTCGGCTGGCTACTGCCCGGCGCACTTCATCGTCATGAAAAATGCCGACCACTGCTGCTCCGCGCGCCTTAGCCTCACAGATCAATTGCATTACCACGCGGCGGTTGTCTGCATCCAGTGATGCGGTGGGCTCGTCAAGCAACAGCACCGGATGGCTGGCTATCAGCCCATGCGCGATATTGACCCGCTGCTGCTCACCGCCTGAAAATGTGGCAGGCGGCAAGTGCCACAAACGTTCGTGCAAATTAAGGCGCGCCAACCACTGCGCGGCCTGGCTGCGCGCTGCGTCTGCTGCCACACCCAAACGGCGCAAGGGCTCGGACACGATATCAAGCGTTGAGATGCGGGGAATCACCCGCAAAAACTGCGACACATAACCCAGCGTGTGGCGCCGCACGTTGATCACCTCACGTGGCGACGCGCTTGACAAGCTGACCCACTGGTCCTGGTGGCGGATGCGCACATCACCTTCAGTGGCAGCGTAATTGCCGTACAGGCAGCGCAAAAGTGAGCTTTTGCCACTGCCAGAATGCCCCGTAAGCGCCAGGCATTCACCTGCTTGCACTGCCAAATCAATGCCCGAGAACACGGGCAACTCCAAGCCGCCGCGCCCGTGCAGCGTGAAGGTTTTGGACAAATCACGGGCTTCAATCAATGCGGTCATGGGTGCGGTAGAGGTTAAGGGTTCGCGGCTTGTTTAGGGAATGCTTCATGGCGTCAGGATTGACGACACAAGCAACTGCGTATACGGATGCTGCGGGTCATCCAACACCCGGTCGGTCAGGCCTTGTTCCACCACCTGGCCGTCTTTCATCACCACCATGCGGTGCGCCAGCAAGCGCGCCACCGCCAGGTCGTGCGTCACGATGACAGCCGCAAGCTGCAGCTGATCGACCAGCCCCCGCAGCAAGTCAAGCAGCCGTGCCTGCACCGACACGTCGAGCCCAGTGGTCGGCTCGTCCATAAAAACCAGCCGCGGGTGCGTGACAAGGTTGCGCGCAATTTGCAGGCGCTGTTGCATACCGCCTGAATAGGTGCTGGGAAGGTCGTCGATGCGATGGATGTCCAGCTCAACGCGTGCCATCCAGCCAAGCGCTTCAGCACGCAGCTTGCCGTAGTGACGCGCGCCCAGCGCCATCCTGCGCTCGCCAATGTTGGCGCCGCCAGACACATTCATGCGAAGGCCGTCTCTGGCATGTTGCTCAACAAAACCCCAGTCGGTGCGGGCCAGCCAGCGCAGCCGGGCCTCAGACAAATCGGCCAGATTAACCAGATCAGCCGGCCCCGCCGTCGAACTGGGGTGTGCCTGCAGGGTGGTGGTGCCATCGCTGCGCACGTCGTAATGCACTGACCCTTCATCGCAAGCCATGCGGGCAGCCAGCAAACGCAGCAGCGTGGACTTGCCTGAACCTGACTCTCCCACTACCGCCAGTATTTCGCCAGGGTACAAATCAAAACTCACGTTGCGGCAAGCCCAATGCAACTGGCTGCCATGCACAAATTGTTTGCCAACGCCCCGCACTGACAAAAGCAGATCGTCCGTCATGCAGCCTCCTGCCTAGTGCCTGGTGCTGGCCTCAATGTCGGTGTATCAGCCGGCACACCAGCCGGCGCATGAACCAGTGCATCAACCAGTTGCACCGCCTGTTGTGCCCCCATATGCCCGGCGTCTCGCCGCTGGGCGCAGTAGTCGCTGTCTGAACATACAAATAGGCGCCTGCCTGCATCGTCCAAAATCATTTCGTCCAGAAAACTATCAGCCGCGCCGCACAGTGCGCAGGCGTGGTCCCAGCGCTGCACTTGAAACGGATGGTCTTCAAAATCCAGACTGCGCACGGCGGTGTACGGCGGAATGGCGTACAGGCGCTTTTCCCGACCCGCGCCAAACAGCTGCAGCGCCGGGTTCATGTGCATCTTGGGATTGTCAAATTTTGGGATCGGTGACGGCGAGGTGAGGTAACGCTCGTTGACCAGCACCGGGTAGTCGTAAGTTTTTGAAATCATTCCCAGCTGGGCGATGTCTTCATAAAGTTTGACATTCATCAGGCCGTATTCAGCCAGCCCATGCATGGTGATGGTCTCCGCACGGCGCGGCTCCAGCCTGAACAATGGCTCGGGCATCGGCACCTGGTAAACAATCGTTTGCGCCTCGGTCAACGGCGTTTCAGGTATGCGGTGACGGGTCTGGATGATGCTGGCAGCAGCTGTTTTTTCAGTAGTCGCAACATCAGTTGTTCGCGCAAAAAAGCGCCTGATATTTACTGCATTGGTGGTGTCGTCCGCGCCCTGGTCTATGACCTTCAGTACATCTTCACGCCCAATGATGCTGGCCGTGACCTGCACACCACCGGTTCCCCAGCCGTAAGCGAACGGCATTTCACGCGAGCCAAATGGCACCTGGTAGCCAGGTATGGCCACAGCCTTGAGCAAAGCGCGGCGAATCATTTTTTTGGTGCGCTCATCCAGAAATGCAAAGTTGTAATTTGCATCCATCAGGCGGCCTTTTGAAGGGTGGGGGCGCAATCAGGCTTTGCAGCGTTGTGCGCCTGCCCGACCTGCCCAGCCTCACCAATGTCATCGCATTGCGAATGGGCCGCGCGCAGTTTGCGCACCAGCTCCAGCTCAGACTGAAAGTCTACGTAATGCGGCAGCTTCAGGTGCTGCACAAAACCAGACGCTTCCAGACTGTCGGCGTGCGACAGCACAAACTCTTCGTCTTGTGCCGGTGCAATCACTGCCTCGCCCAGTTCCCGGGCACGCAGCGCACGGTCAACCAGCGCCATGGCCATCGCCTTGCGCTCGGCTCCGCCAAAGGCCAGGCCATAGCCTTGGGTGAACTGCGGGGGCACGTCACGGGTGCCGGCAAACTGGTTAATCATCTGGCATTCGGTGATGTCAATATCGCCAATGTCGATGGCAAAGCCCAACTCATCGGCCATGATGTCAACTGCTACGTGGCCACGCCTGATTTCCCCAGCAAAGGGGTGGCTGTTGGCATAACCGCGCTGCGTTGAATACCCCAGGCCCAAAAGCCAGCCCTCATCACCACGCGCCAGTGCCTGGAGGCGCTGCGAGCGGTCTGCCGGAAACTGCAAAGGCTCGCGGGTCAGGTCGCCAGGCTCGGTGGTCGCGGTAGGCGTTGGCGTTTCAATGAGTCCCTCACGCGCCATCAATTCATTGACACGCGGCATGGCAGCAGGCAAGGGTGATGCTGAAGCGGGCGGTGTGCTGCTGCTGTCATTGTCAATATCGGTGCCGCCATCGGCCAACAGCGCAAAGTCAAGCAGCCGCTGGGTGTAGTCGTACGTAGCGCCCAAGATCTGGCCACCAGGCACATCCTTGAACGTAGCCGACACACGCCGCGACAGCTGCATTTTTGCGGTGTCCAGCGACTCGCTGTAACCAAAGCGGGGCAGCGTGGTGCGGTAGGCACGCAGTAAAAAAATAGCCTCAATCAAATCGCCGCTGGCTTGTTTGATGGCCAGTGCCGCCAGCTCGCGGTCATACAGCGAGCCTTCTGACATCACGCGGTCAACCGCCAGCGGCAACTGCGCCTGAATCTGCGCCACCGTCAGCTCGGGCAGGGCAGTATCGCCGCGGCGCTGTGCAGCCAGCAAACGCCAGGATTGTTCGATGGCAGCAGCACCGCCCTTTACAGCAACATACATGCTTACATCTCCTCTAAACGCCGCACGCGGGTGGTGCGCGGCAGGCCCACCGCCCGGTTTGCGCAGGTAAAAATAATGTCCACCCCTTGTGGAAATAGCGCCAGGTTAGCCTGCCACTGAGTCCAAAAATCATCATTCAAACCAGCAATCTGCACTGTGTGTATCCCCAAAATTCCGGGACCAAGCCATTCGACTGCTGGCCCGGTATCAAGCGACGCCACCTCCACGATCAAGGTGGTCGAGCCCTCAGGGGCTTCTGCAGTACCCAGTGCAAAAGCCGCAAGCGGCGGCAACTTGGCCGCGTTGACCAGCACCGCAAACGCTGCATCTATTGGGCTAGCCGCCTGACTGGCACCCGTGTGAAAGCGAAGCCAGTCCGCGCCACCGCCATCATCTTGCTGCCACCAGACAGCCGTGTCGTCATCGGCCAGCGCCAGCAGCACATGTGCGGTAGCCGGGCCAAGCGCTAGGCCCTTGACAGCATGGCCAACACACACTTGCCGTCCGGGCCGCGACAACGCGTTGAGAACCGCGCGAAAGGCAGTTTGTGCGTCGTGGACTGGATCATTGAAACCAACGCTGAGTTGAGCCGATGGACTCATGCCTCGCCCCGTACAAAGGTGAAAAATTCAACCTTGGAACTACTAGCCGATCTGCTGGCTGCATTGCGCAGAGCCGTTTGCCGACTTGCCAACGGGCCAACCACTTCACGCTCAAGCTGCAACTGACGCTCAGGGTTTTGCAGCAACGCATCAAAAATCGCAATCACTTCAGCCTTGCGGCGGTCGCGCCCCAGCGTGTACCCCACACCCATCGCGCTGGCGCCCACCCGCAGGGCGCACCGCGTGACGGTTGCCTCACCGAGGTTAAAGGCATCACCGGTTCCGCCAATACGCCCGCGCAGCATGACCATGCCGGGCTCGGCTGGCCTGATGTGTTCCACCTCAAGCTGATTGCCCAGGCGCTTCAGTGCCTCTTCAAGTTCTGGCCGGCTGGCTCGGGCCAGCACAGCCAGCCATTGTCGGCGCGCGGGGCTCGCGTTGCGTGTAGCAGCGTTTGTCATACAGATGTCTAAATCAGTCAATAAAGTCAGGAGCAAGGTAAGGCATCGCAACTTGAACAAAGGCAATACCCAACACGTAGTTAAGCTGGGCAACATGACCAAATGATGACAATACAGCATCCCATTTCCCACCAAACCGGCAGGCGCAGCGGTATTGCGGTGTGGCGGCAAATTGCAGACACACTGAGCACTGAAATCCGCAATCGGGTGTACACCCCGGATGGCCGATTGCCCAGCGAGAGTGAGCTGGCCAAGCGCTTTGCCGTTAACCGCCACACCCTGCGCCAGGCCGTCGGTGCCCTGCAACTCGACGGGCTGGTGCGCATTGAACCGGGCCGAGGCACCTTCATTCAGAACGAACTGCTGAGTTACGCCATTTCGCGCCGGACGCGTTTTACCGAAAACCTCCAGCGCCAGGGATTTTTGCCCAGCAAACAACTGTTGGTGGCGCGAGAGATGCGTGCCACCGGGCGGGTAGCGCTGGAGCTCAAGCTAAAAACGGGCGAGGCCGTGTTGATGGTGGAAATGCTGGATGAAGCCAATGACCAGCCGATTGCGCTGGCCACAGCGTACTATCCTGCCGCACGCTTTGATGGGTTGCTTGACATGCTTAATGTGGGTACCCACACCACCGAAATATTGCGGCACTTCGGTGTGCAGGACTATGTGCGCGCCCAAAGCCGCATCACCACCCAAATGCCGTCTGCTGAGGTTGCACGGCTACTAAAGCAGCACGCAACACGCCCCGTGTTGTGCGTTGAATGCCTGGATACAGACATGGAGGGCGCGCCTATCAAGTACGGCGAAACCATATTTTGCGGCGATCACGTGCAGTTAGTGGTAAGCGCAGCAAACACAGGGGCCGAGGCTTGACTGCCCGCTACGCTGTATTCTTTGCGCCCGAATGGCAATCGCCATGGCATAGCTTTGGCAGTCACTGGCTGGGCCGGGACGAGCACCACAACAGCAAACTGGTACAGCCAAAAATGGCCGAAATTGATGCAGCAACATTTGCATCGCTTACTCAAGAGCCAAGGCGATACGGCTTTCACGCCACGTTGAAAGCGCCCTTTCGCCTGGTGCATGGGGTTAATGAACAAGCGTTGATGGTGCAACTCGGAACGCTGGCACGGACTCTGAAACCGATTTTGCTGAGCCCACTTGGCGTTGCTGCGCCAGGCAACTTTCTGGCCTTGGTGCCAACCACTATTTCGGATGATCAAGGCGCAATTGCTGCCGCGTGCGTAACCCACCTCGACAACCTGCGCGCGCCATTGAGCAAGGCCGAATTGGCGCGCCGCCATGCAACACCGCTTGATTCTCGTGAAATGCAATTGCTTGACCAGTACGGCTACCCCTATGTACTGGAGCGTTTTCGCCTGCATTTCACTCTGACCGGGCCTGCAGAGCCTGCATTGATTCAGCGTGTCGCCAACGCCGTAGCGCCGCAGCTTGCCCAGCTCAATGCCGACGTACCGCTATGGCTAGACCGCCTTTGCCTGTTTGTGGAGCGAGCGCCGGGAAACATGTTCCACCGAATCCATGACGAGGCGTTGCTGCCATGAATGGGGTGTGGATTTTTGTGTGTGGACCGTCCGGTGCGGGCAAAGACAGCGTGATCACTTTGGCGCAGCAGCTCGTCGGTGAAAGCCACCACATTGTTTTTGCACGCCGCATGGTGACGCGCCCAGCCCAAACCGGCTCAGACCATGACCCAGTTACCCCAGACGATTTTCAGGCGATGGTGCAAGCAGGCGGGTTGCGCTGGCACTGGCAAGCACATGGGTTTTATTACGGCATACCCCAACGCTATGCGGCTGTTGTGCAAGCTGGTGGCACAGTGGTCATCAATGGCTCGCGCGCGCATGTGCAGGCATTATTGCCAGCACACAATGTGCGCCTGGTACACATCACGGCAAGCCCAGACCAATTGGCACAGCGTTTGTCGCTGCGCGCGCGGGATACGGCAAGCGCCGTTACTGAAAGAATGGCCCGCAACACGCGCTTTAGCGGACTGCAGATGGATCGTTTGATTGTCAACGACGGTGCTCTGGCTATTGCAGCCAGAGCCTTGGCAGATTACCTGATGACGTTTAAAACGGCCGGTCTACTGCGCATCACAGCACTTACACCAGCGCCTGCCGAATACGCGCTGACACCAAGTCAATCAGTGTGACCGTGACCACGATGATGATCATCACCGCACAGGTTTCAGCGTACTGGAACCCCCGAATGATTTCCCACAAAATCACGCCAATACCGCCAGCCCCCACCATTCCAACGACCGATGCCGAGCGTACATTGGACTCCAGTCGGTACAGCGAGTAAGAAATCCACAATGGCAAAACCTGCGGAATGATGCCGTAGACGATTTCTTCGAGGGCGTTGGCTCCCGTTGCGCGAATGCCCTCCACGGGTTGCGCGTCAATCGACTCAACCGCTTCAGAAAACAGCTTGGCCAGCACACCAGTGGTGTGCACAAAAAGCGCGAGAACTCCAGCAAACGGACCTAGCCCTACCGCCACAATAAACAGCATCGCAAACACCATCTCGTTGATGGCACGCGCTGCATCCATCACGCGCCTGACAGGCTGGCGAACCCATGCTGGCGCGATGTTGGTTGACGATAACAAGCCCAGCGGGACAGCAAAAATAACTGCCAATGCTGTACCCCAAAGCGCAATTTGCACGGTGATGACCATCTCCTGCAAATAAAAGCGCCATTGGCTGAAGTTGGGCGGAAAAAAATCCGCTGCGTACTTTGCCATGTTGCCCGAGTCGCGCACCAGGTCAAGCGGACGCATGTCAGCGCCCTGCCACGACCCTGCCAACATCGCAATCAACGCGCCCCAAGCCAGAAGGCCCAGCCAGCTGGTACGGGGCACATTGACGGGGAGCGGGCGCTCCGCCAGCGGGATAACAGGCGGGCTCATATCAGCTCAATTGCCAGATGTTGAAAGCAAACAATTTCACTGTGCAATTTCAGCAAGTTTTTTATCGACTTCAGCTATCTTGAGCTGCTTTTCAGCTGCAGGCATGTTGGTATCGGCTTCAAACTTGTTGCGATCCTTGAACAATTCAAGCTGGCGAATCGGAATGAGTTGCGCATTTGTTGAAGGCTTGAAACCAGACAATTTGGACACCTTCATGAGGTTGTCTTTTTCCTGCTGCCCACCGTTACCGTAGGTATAGAAGAAGTCTTTCACTGATTTTTTGGTTGCTTCGGGCAAGTCTTTGCGCATGACAAGCGGGTCCAGCGCAATCAGCGGGGAGGTCCAGATGATGCGGATGTCGTTAAATTTGGCTGGCAACCGATCCTTGATCTTCTCGAGGTTTTCGCTGTTATTGGTGGCCACATCAACCTGCTTGTTGGCTACTGCCAGTGCATTTGTTTCGTGGTTGGCACCGCGAGACACTTTGAAAAAGGTTTTTGGGTCAATCTTGTTTTTAGCAAAAACGTAATAGCTTGGCACCAAAAAGCCCGATGTCGAATTGGGGTCACCATTGCCGAAGGACAAGTTTTTACCGTTTTTGAGCATGTCGTCGAGCGTCTTAATCGGGCTTTCTTTGTGCACGATCAGGTGCGAGTAATATCCCTGGGTACCGTCAGCGTTCACCATTTGTGCAAACACTTCGCCACTGGCACGATCAACCGCCTCAGCGGCAGATTTGTTGCCAAACCAGGCCGCATGAACCTTGTTAAAACGCATGCCTTCAATAATCCCGGCGTAATCAGATGCAAAAAATGCGTTGATCTTCATCCCGGTCTTTTTGGCCATGTCGTCAAGAATGGGCTGCCAATCAGATTTGAGGTTTTGCGAGGACTCGGTGGAGATGATGCCGAAATTAAATTCCTTCATTTCCTGCGCCGTGGCTGGCGTGAAGGCAACTAACGCGGTAACAGTCAGTGTGGCGAATAATTTTTTAAACATGAAAATTTCCTGGTTGATTCATAACGGGTTAAAAATTTGCTTTACGCAGCGTGTGCCAACGGCTTAGGCCACTCCAGGTGCGGCGCAGGCCGCGCCTTATCTTCAAGGCTGGAAATGTGATCGCCCAGCGCCAGAATCTCATCGGCCTCAGCGCCATAAAGTTCGCGTAAAACTTCCGGAGTCAATCCGGTCGATGGGCCGTCATAAACCACCCTGCCCTGATTAAGAGCTACCGTGCGGGCACAATATTTAATGGCTACGTTGACCTGATGCAGTGACACCACAACCGTGCAACCATCCTCACGGTTGATGCGTGCCAGCATGTCCATGACCTTTCGCGACGATTCAGGGTCGAGCGAAGCAATCGGCTCATCAGCCAGCACCACTCTGGCACCCTGCACCATGGCACGGGCAATGGCTGCGCGCTGTTGCTGGCCACCTGACAGGGTGGAGGCACGCTGCGCCCAGCATTCTGCAATGCCGACGCGGCGCAGCGCCTCAATGCCGCGTGCTTTTTCTTCGGGCGTGAACCAGCGCAGCAAGCTGCGCCACAGAGGTATTTTGTGGAGTGTTCCAGCCAGCACATTGATGATGACGGGCAAGCGTCCAACCAGGTTAAATTGCTGAAACACAAACCCGATGCCTGAACGCACCGACCGGATGTCGGACGCGATTTTCCCGTTTCGCTGAACGCACCGGCCGTGGATTTCAATAGACCCTGGTGAGTCGGTGTTGCCAGCCATCAAGCCGGCCATGTGCCGCAGCAAGGTGGACTTGCCAGAGCCCGAAGCTCCTATCAATGCCACCATTTCACCAGCGTCAATATGCAGGTCGATTTGCTGGAGGGCTTTACGGCCATTACCGAACGTTTTGTTGAGCGTATTGATTTGAATAGCCGTGTTCATGAGAAACCCTAGAGATGATTCACATGAATTTATGGCCTCAATGTGTCATATTGATGAAAGCCTTTTTCACTTAGACTTTGATCAAGCCACCCGTTTTGCCTGTGTCTGACTTAACAAACAACCTACATGATTTATTTACCGACTTTTGTTGCGCCCAGCAAATACAAAAACGCAGCGTTAGCGCTAGCCCAAGTGCAACTGATTTACAGCCAGCAAATCGCCCACCTGCGCAGCGCCATGCAGCGGTATGTAGCGGGGGAAACGCTGCCGGGTCATGTCAGGGCGTGCTATCCGTTTGTGCGCATCCAGACTGAAACAGTTTCGCGTAGCTTGCAGGAAGCTATCGATAGCGCGCAACTAAGTTACGGCTTTGTTGCCGGCCCTGGCCGATTTGAAACCACCCTGACCCGCCCTGATTTGTATGCTGACTATTACCTGATGCAATTCAAATTGCTGCTGCAAAACCACGGTGTGGAGCTTGAAGTGGGCACCAGCACGCAGCCCATCCCGGTGCACTTTTCGTTCGCGCAACACGACCACATTGAAGGCAACTTAAATGCAGAGCGCCGAATGCTGATGCGCGACCTGTTCGACCTGCCCGACCTGGCGGCGATGGACGACGGCATTGCCAACGGCACATTTGAAGCCCGGCCCGGCGAGCCGCAGCCGCTGTCACTCTTTACAGCAGCGCGGGTTGACTATTCACTGCAGCGCCTGCGCCACTACACTGGCACGTCGCCTGACTGGTTTCAAAACTTTGTGCTGTTTACCAATTACCAGTTTTACATCGACGAGTTCGTGCGCCTGGGCCATGCCGAAATGGCTGACCCCAACAGTGAATACATCTGCTTTGTGGAGCCCGGCAATGTTGTCACGCGGCGTGCAGGTTTATCCACGGTCGTAGGCGATGAGTTGGGCGCACAACCGCCACGCTTGCCGCAAATGCCCGCCTACCACCTGATGCGCGCCGACCGCACTGGCATCACCATGGTCAACATTGGCGTGGGCCCGGCCAATGCCAAAAACATCACCGACCACATCGCCGTGTTGCGGCCCCACGCGTGGATCATGCTGGGCCACTGCGCGGGCCTGCGCAACACACAGCAACTGGGCGACTACGTGCTGGCCCACGGTTATGTGCGTGAGGACCACGTGCTGGACGAAGAACTGCCGCTGTGGATACCGATCCCCGCGCTGGCCGAAATTCAAAAGGCTTTGGAGCAAGCCGTTGAAGACGTGACGGGCCTGGAAGGCCCAGCGCTCAAAAGCATCATGCGCACTGGCACCGTGGCGTCAACAGACAACCGCAACTGGGAGCTGCTGCCCGGCAACCAGCCGCAACGCCGCTTCAGCCAAAGCCGCGCCGTGGCACTTGACATGGAAAGCGCAACCATAGCCGCCAACGGCTTCAGGTTTCGCGTGCCCTACGGCACCCTGTTGTGCGTGAGTGACAAGCCCCTGCATGGCG
>ENA-OFCE01000891-OFCE01000891.1-metagenomes-genome-assembly--contig:-NODE-891-length-17316-cov-6.964255_pt1 | contig 17316 bp, 14 predicted proteins | sample MGYA00153388_OFCE01 | MGnify analysis MGYA00153388
ATGGAACTTAGCTGATTCGTGCCTCGTAAAGCCCCAGAACCGTTGGCTGTACGATACCCAAATCAGCAGTTACCAATCCGATTGTATATAGTTGTAATTGTACAGGGGGGAAGCTTATGATAAGACCATTTCTAAAGTGGACAGGAAACATACTCACCGTTGCCTTATTAATTATTGCGGCAATGTCCGTCTATTCCATCCTCCAGTCGAGAATGCACCCGGGCCAGGTACCTTCTATCCTGGGATATATGCCCATGTCCGTGTTAACAGGAAGCATGCGGCCCGTATTAGAACCTGGGGATATGATTATTGCCCGAAAAAAAGACCCCGGATCAATCCAAACGGGAGATGTCATTACGTATCGAATGGATGCCAATACGCTTGTTACCCATAGAGTTGTGGAAGTCGTAAATAAGGATGGAAATCTGCAGCTCAGGACGAAGGGAGATGCGAACAACACGGAAGATGAGAAATTGGTCGCATCGAACCAAATTATCGGATCGTTATTCGTAAGAATTCCTTATGGGGGCTATGCAGCCAAGTTTATCAGAAACCCCGCGGGGTTTTTTATACTCATCCTGATTCCTATCCTTTTGTTGATTGTGGGAGAAGTAAAAAAAGTTACTACTGCCCTTGAAGATAATCAAAAGAAAAAACAAAGTTCTTAATCCATCATAAGTACAGACTGTAAATTATGCCTTATTCCAGCAATTTTGAATGCACCAGTAAACGGAGTATTTTTCATGCCAGTGTTTGCGAAAAAGCCCAGGGAGGTGGGATCGGCGAGGGCAAGAAAAGGGGGGTTAAATGAAACACCCCGGAATGTATGCAAAAAAATCTTCTGCTTGACTCCGGTACAGCAGGAGAAGAAAAGGAATTCAATTGCAAGAGAAAGGTCCAAAGGAAAGATTAATTAAAGAGAAGGAGTGTTTTTATTATGAAGTTTCGAGTATTGATCAGTTTTGTTTTGATTGGTTTATTGGCTTTTGCAGCAGGTTTGGGAACTGTTGCCTACTTTACGAGCACTGCAACCAGCACGGATAATACATTTACCGCTGGAACATTGAATATAGCCAGCCCCGGAACAATCAGCAGTTCACTGCCGGTGGGCAATATATTTCCCGGCTGGGAATCAGGGACTAAGACTGTTACCGTCAGCAACACCGGCTCTCTTGATTTTAAATATAGAATCAGTGTAGCGGCGTTGACCGGAAACCGGCTGTATGACGGCGTAACTCCACTGCAGGTAAGTGTAAATGGCGGGGACTTCAAAGATATGAGCAAACTTGGATATGTTGAACTGGGAACCATAGCGGCGCAAGGAACAGGTACATTTACAATCGCATTTAAGCTGCCTGTTACTGCCGACAATGCTTATCAGGGTGCAACCGGTACTTTCCAATTCGTATTTGACGCTACACAGACCAATAACACAGGTTGGAACCAGTAGGTCATGGATCGAAGAAAATATAATTTCCACGGCGGAAGTAATATTTTCACTCTCCTCGAAGAGACCGCAAAATTTTGGAGGTAGTTTATGAAAAAAAGATTCTATGTAACGTTGATCGCAATTGCTTTAATCTGTGCAATCGCAGGAGCTTCCACCATGGCTTACTTTACAAGTTCCGCAACCAGTACCGGTAATGCGTTTGCCGCCGGTACCTTGAAAATAGGCAGGTTGAATGCAAATAATCAGCCGGAAGAGGCATTTGCAGCACTCGGCTTTGGAAATCTGGCGCCTGGCGTAACCTCGGCAGCGCAAACAACGAATTTAAAGAATGTAGGTACTTTACCCTTTAATGTGTACCGCATAACAGCTGATACGTTTACATATGCCCCGAGCACGCTGAGTCCTGATCTCGCGAAGCTCATTACCATCCACGTTGTACTTGGAGGTAAAGCTGTATATACAGGGCTCCTTTCCGACCTGGTCGCTGCGAATGGGGGATATTTCGATCCGATTACGCAAGTTGCCGTAGGGCAGGATATACCCATGAGCGTTACCGCCACATTAAGCCCGCAGGCAGGGAATGCCTACCAGAGTGCTTCCGTAAAATGCAATTTCAAGGTGTACGCACAGCAGGTAGAAGTACCTTTTAACGGACAGCAGAATACCTGGGTAAACTTTGGAACGGCAGTGAATGAAAACGGAAATTCCAGCAGCCCCACCTTCAGTGTCAAGGGAAAGAATGAAGGAGATTGGGTAGTGTTCGACTATGACTGGATACCGGCGGATAAAATATCGGAATTTTATAGGATAAGCATTAAGCATCATACCGGCGATGATACGACAACCATTGAAGAAAAAAGAATTCTTCTCAGTTTCAGAGAAGGAATCATATCTACGGATGGGATTGATACCTGGGATGTTCTGTTTAATGTAGGTTCAGACATAATCAAAATCAGAAAATCTGCACTGCCCAGCAGCTGGCAGGGCTTTGAAGTAAAATTTGAAGGTGCGCAGAATGTCGCAGGGCCTATCTCGAATCCTTGGAATATAAAGTTTGATAAAGCGATTCCTTACCAGTATTGGTCCTTAAATCGAATCGGATAGGTAAACCCATAGTCAGGGCGGTTGTAAACGAACTTCCCTGACAATGAAGATACCGTGACTGTTAATCTTCATAAAACCACAAAAACTCAGGTTGCCTGAGTTTTTGTGGTTTATGAAGAAGGAGGTGGACAGTGAAAAAAAAGGTGTATAAAAAAAGAATCTCCATAGCCATCCTGCTGCTTATGGTTTTCAGCATAGTCAGCCTATGGAACGTGGAGATCTCCTATGGTGCAGACAATCCCAACGCCACGGTATACGTACATGGCAATACGGATGCCGGACCGGTATTCTCCGGGGATGGTAACATGGGGGGCGGATTATGGGCACCCGGAGTTACGAAAAGCGGAACATTGCGGATTATGAACAACTACCCGGACCGGGTTCAGGTGGGTAGTCTGGGATTGTCCATGAAACTGGAAAAACTGCAGGAGGAAGAATATCAGCCTGTAAACGATAAAGAACTGTATAAACTTTTTGCTCAAAGCATGAAGCTGACAATAAAAAAAGGGAGGCTTTTGGTCTTCAACGCAACCCTTTTTGACAAAAGCTTTTATGAGATGCTATACCAGAAAGACAGTGATACCTATAAGGGGTATCCATTGCCTGCACTGGACAAATTCAATATCAACAGTGGGGATCATGCGGATTTGCAGTATACCGTCCATATGGACGAAAGTGCAGGGAATGAGCTGCAAGGGGTTAAAGCTACCGTTGCATTCATTATCAACTCCACACAGAATCCTGTCCCTTACGAACCGGGCGATTCGGATGATTCAGGTTCATCAGAACCAAACAAGCCATCCGGCAATGACGGAAAGGATACAAATGGGCACTGGGCCCATGACTGCATAAAAACCCTCATAGAAAAAGGGGTCATAAAAGGGTATCCCGACAATACCATACGGCCGGAAAATTATGTCACAAGGGCAGAAGCAGCAGCTCTGGTCGGGCGGGCATTAAAACTGGAGGTTCCCAATAAAACCTCTGCAAGCTACGTCGATTTTATTCCGGACTGGGCAGCAGGCTGGATTTCCGTGACCTCGGAAAAAGGAATATTCGAAGGCTATCCGGGAAAGAAGTTCAAGTCCAACCAGTACATAACAAGAGAGGAAATGACAAAGGTGCTGGTCAAGGCCTTTGATAAAAAGCTCAATGGAGCACTGGAACTGACTTTCAACGATAGAGAAAAAATATCAGCCTGGGCACTGCAGTATGTGAAAGCCGGGGTTCAAAACAAGGCCATCGAAGGGTATCCGGATAATAGCTTCAAACCCGGAGCAAACATGACAAGAGCAGAAACCTTTACGCTCATCTGCAAATTGTTAGGTTATCATGAAGAACATGTAAGGGTCGACTGAAATATTACTTCCGATACTTTTTCGGGATACGGGGCTCTGCTGTAGTAACCTGAAAAAGTTTTAGCGGAAGTTATATTTCAGCGATCCCTAAGTAAGAAATAGTAGTACAGTAAAGGAGGTGGACAGCATTGCGATATAGGAAACGGAAACCCTCTATTTTAGGGATGATTCTCCGCAGGACCGTTGGATTCGTTATGGCCGGCATCATTGTAAGCATGACGTTTTCATACGATACCGGAACCTACTCCATTTTCAGTTCTTCAACGGGGAGTGAGATGAGGGTGAAAGCGGCAGAGACAAAGGATATCATCAAAAGCTTTACAACAAACTATGCAGAGAATCCTACAAAGCTTCAGATCAGCAGGGTGGAGGATATTCCCTACGATCCTGTTATCTACTTTGACATCGAGGGAGAAGCCGCAAACTACATTCTGCATGTGAACTCCATAAAACTAAAAAAGAATGGAGTTTATGAGATTCCCATCGATCCGGATGTAAACTATAACCAGTATTTCTCCCTCTATAACAAACCCTATGAAAAAGTAGAGGGAACGGTGAGAATTAAATTTCTCAATGAGTTTATCAATGAAGAAGTTAAAATCACCTTTGACAAATGCTATCTCCAAAGTATTTTTTATGAAAAAATAAAACGAAAAGCAATCGTCGAACCGAAAGATCCGGTACGGAACCGGGTGGCACAGATGGATGAAGTTACTGAACCGGAAGGCTATATATCTCCCTTTGGCAGCGATGCAGCAAGTGCCGGACTACTGGATCTGATGCTCTATACTGCAAAGCAAAGGGGCTGGCAGGAGGTCAAATGGGATGAAGGGGAAGAATATATTTCAAAGCCTCAGCTGGATGCGGGACAGACCGGCATAATTGGCATTATTGCACCTAAATTGGCCGAGTATATGGATCGACTCTATGGACTGACAGAAACCTTACGGGATAAGCTCCAGAAGAAAAACCTGGAAGCAGACGAACTTGCAGCAAAAGTGAAAAAGCTGGATGAGGAAAAGACGGAACTGGAAAAGGAAAAAAACCAGCTGGCAGCCAGTGTTCAAGAGTTGAGCAGTACCATAGCGAAAATGAAGGAAGAAGCGAAAAAAGAGATTCCGGCGGCCAAACCACCGGCTCCGGCACAGGGAGCTCAACCCACAGCTACGCCAAAAGCAATAGAGACTCCAAACCCAACGCCAACCGGAAGTCCTCTGCCGACGGGAACTCCGCAAGTACCGGCTGCTACTCCGGCACCGACAGCCAGTCCTACGGTATCACCGTCAGCAACACCCTCGCCTGGCACAGCACCGGCGGCGACACCTGAGGCAACACCTACACCAGTGCCTGTACCGGCGGCGAGTCTAACACCTGCACCGACACTGGAACCGACACCCGGTCCAGCACCGTCTCCGTCAGCAACACCAGCAGCTGCTCCGCAGCAGGCTGCAAGTATAGCTCCTGCCAGTAGTAAATGAATAAGGATAAATAAAAAAGGAAAAGGAATGTTGACATTCCTTTTCCTTTTTATGCTAAGAGCTTCGCTCTTTTTACTCCATGGCAAACTTTGAAACGGCGGACAGAAGATTTTGGGCCATATCAGCCAATGAAGCTGCCGAGGCGGAGACTTCTTCCATGGAAGCGGATTGCTCTTCGATGGATGCCGTTACTTCCTCAGCGATGGACGTGTTTTCCCCTGAAATATTGGCAAGGGACCGAACGGACTCCACCACCTGTTCCGTTCCTGCCGATACTTGCTGTGTAACCGCAGACACATCCTGAATGCGGCGGCTGATTTCATCAAAGCCTGCAATAATATTTTCAAAGGACTTGTACGCCTGGTCCACCTTTTGGATTCCCTCATCAATGCTTTTTTCTTCATGAACAATGGAGGCAATGACTTCCTCCACATCCGATTGAATTTCCCGTACGATGGAAGTAATGCTTTTGGTGGAATTTGCGGATTGTTCCGCCAGTTTCCGTATTTCATCCGCCACAACGGCAAAGCCTCTTCCCTGCTCACCGGCTCTGGCAGCTTCGATGGCGGCGTTGAGGGCAAGTAAATTTGTTTGCTCGGAAATTCCGGTAATGATGGCTACAATATTTTCGATGCTTTTGGACTTTTCCGAAAGGGTGGTAACCTTTGATACCGATTCCTTAGAGGTATCCCCGATGAGATTCATTTGTTCCTTTACCAGTGTCAGGTCCTCTTTACCGTCGACGGATAATTTGTTTACTGCCAGAACCTGACTGGAAATACTTTGAATGTTTCCTGCTGTCTGTTCGGTTCCGGTGGACAATTCTCCCAGTGTAGTTACGATGTCTGCGATATTCCGGCTCTGATCGCCGGCTCCCACCGACACCTGTTGGATGGAGCCGGATATCTGCTCTGAAGCAGCGGAGGCTGTTTCACTGGCTGCCATGAGTTCCTGGGACGATGTAGCAACCAGGCTGGACGCAGTATGGATTTGTGCAACCAGAGATTTCAGGTTATGCAGCATGGCATTGAAGGAGCTTGAAAGGTTTACGATTTCCTTCAGTTTGCTTTTCCGGAGTTTTACTTCCTCAATAGATAAATCCCCATCAGCCAGCTTTTTAAAAGAGGCATCCAGCCTTTGCAAAGGCCGTGAAATTCCAAATGCCAAAGCGAGACCTGTTGCTACTGTGATGACAGCACCGGCAGCTAGAATGATCATTGAAAGTAACTCAAGAAAACCAGCTTCTTCTCTACCTGCTTGGCTAGTGTCCTTCATAACAGTCTGGGCCAAATTAGCCAAAGCGTCAAGGTTGCCCAATAGTTCTTCCGCTTTTTGTGTGCCTTGTGGAATGAGATGCATCAGTGCACTTTCATTGTTTTCCTTTTTCGCTGCAAAGGCGCTGTCAAGGATTTTATGCAGTTCCTCTTCATTGGTCTTTGCCTTGGTCAAAAGCTCTTTCCCTTCGCCGGTGGCCAGTAATTCATCAATGGCGCTGACATGCTCCTTTGCGTCTTCAAGTGCTTGTTTATATTTGTCGATATTGTTGTCAAGTCCAGTAATGAAATAACCCCGTGCATACATGACTTGCAGGGCAGCATGGGTGGAATATTGTTCGATATTGAGTAGTTTGGTTACGTCCTTCTCCATCAGATTTTTGTTAGTCCGGGTAATTGTCTGAATGGAATAAATGCTGATACCCTGCAAAATCACCATTATGGTTAAAAGAAAAGCAAAGCCCAGCATTAACCTTGTTTTGATCGAATGTTTCATTAGCGGCAATCCCCCTGAAAATAAAATGAAAACAACTAAAATACAAAATATTACTAAATTCTACTTATTAATTACTTAATTATATAGTAAATATTACATAAAGTTATATGTGCGTTTATACAATTTTGATTAATTTTCAGCAATGAAATTTGGATATATGTTACAATTATCTTTTGCTCCACCACTTTAAGTCCTCTAGTTTTTCACAGAGGGGTATCACAATTCATGGTTGGAAAACAAACAGCATAGTGATATAATAAGTTACGATATGCATAAAAGGTAAGAGTTATTTTTATACCCTATAAGAGGTGTTTATGGCGAGACTTGGGTTTCTTGGGCCAAGGGGAACTTTTTCCCAGGAGGCTGCGGAAGGATACATAAAAGGAAAGCAGGAGTATACCTGCGTCGAGTATGCCACAATCACGGATTTGATTTTGGCGGTACAAACCGGTGCTATTGACGAGGCCATTGTCCCTATGGAGAACTCTCTGGAGGGAGCTGTAAATGCCACTATGGACATGCTTGCCGGAGACTCGGATATAATGATTAAGGATGAAATCGTAATACCCATACGGCAGAATTTGCTCATTGACGGAGAAACCTCTGTCAGCGAATTAAAATACATATTGTCACACCCACAGGGGGTAGGGCAGTGCCGAAACTACATAGCGAAACACTTTCCGGAAGCGGAGATCGTTTACGTACACAGTACGGCTGCTGCTGCGGAAGCTGTTGCAAAGGGGAGAAAACAGGCTGCTGCCATAGGAGCTGTTGCAGCAGCAGAGACATATGGTTTGAAAATTCTTGCTTCTGATATTCAGGATGGGAATAACAATATGACCCGGTTTGTGGTCTTATCCAAAGGCGATGCGATGAAAACCGGAGATGACAGGACTTCTATCGTTTTTTCCACCGACGACAGACCTGGAAGCTTGTACAGAGTACTTGACATTTTTAACCTTTGGGATATCAATTTGACAAGAATTGAGTCAAGGCCTGCCAAAAACCAGTTGGGCAGTTATATATTTTTTGTAGATATCGAAGGCCACAGGGAGGACGAGGATGTAAAAGATGCCCTTACAATGGTACGAAAAAAGGTGTCTTATTACAAATTTCTTGGTTCCTATCCGGCGCATAGAATGGAACAATAGGGTTTGAAGTTGTATTTTTTGGGGAATATTTTCCATAGTATATGTCGGATTGGCGGGAAATTAAACCATTGGATTCGATTTAATGGTATAATGTTTTGGACTACGGATACGACACTTTGAACCTTGATAAGTACCAGTGGGTAAAATGCCCGGCTTTTGGGGCAGTTTGACTGCTGGTTGAACTCAGAATCAAAGTGGTGTATCTACATTTAGTGTGTGGGGTTGATTTTATGGGTATGTTTGAAAAGGAAATAGATATTACAAGAAATATTAAAATTATCGAATGGTTGAAAAGCGAACTGCTGACGGATGTGGCGAACCTGTATAAGGCATTGGTAAATGGGATGAAGGAGGAGATTCATGAGTCGGTGTCCGAAACCCTTTCCAACATCATTTTGATATGTTACCTTTTGGGAAGGCGATTGGGTATCAGCTATAATGCCATCGAAATGAAAATTGAAAATAAAGTAAAATTGGGATTAATAGAAAATCATGACGTTGAAAAGTATTATGGGGATCTGTCTGAACTGGCAAAGCACCTGAATAGTTCCAGACTGAAAAAGAAGGAATTTTAGATATGGATAATAAGAAGTTTTCAGGCATATTTACTCCACGGGCGAGTTTTTACCTGTGGTTTATCTTCGCTCTGGTTGCGGTGATTAATATTCTGGATTGGAGAGTTGCTGTTCCGGGATATATTCTGCTGCTCTTTCTTGTGTACTATAACTTCAGATCCAACTATGTCAGGCAAAGGGAAATAACCAAGTATATAGAGAATCTTACCTTTAATATCGATACGGCAACAAAGGATACCTTGCTGAATTTTCCCATGCCTTTGGTATTGATTGAGCTGGATGGTACCATTATATGGTATAACTCCTCCTTCCGGACGATTTTTGATGGGGTGCAGCTGCTTGAGAAAGCCATAAGCAGCTTTATTAACGATTTGGAACCGGGGAGTCTTATTACCAGTGAAGGAAAGGTTTCCCGTGAAATAACCGTCAATGGAAAGCATTTCAATGTTTTGGGGAACTATGTAAAAATCGATGGCAAAATTGAGCGGGATGAGTATATTCTGATGCTTTACCTGATTGATACGACGGAACTGGTAGCTTTAAAGAAGCGATATGAAGAAGAAAAGGTAAATGTCGGACTCATTGTGATTGATAATTATGATGATTTGATGCAAAGTATGGAAGACGCAACCCGTCCCCAAATGCTGGCCGAAATCGAAAAAAAGGTCACACAGTGGATGAGTTTTACCGGGGGCGTAATTAAAAAGTTTGAGCGGGATAAGTATATTTTTGTCTTTGAGGCACAGTACCTCAAGAGTATGGAAGAAAAAAGATTTGAACTGCTGGATACGGTGAAGGAAATCAATCTGGGCAACAAAATTCCCGTAACCTTAAGCATGGGATTCGGCATCAATGGGAAGTCCCTGGCAGATAACTTCCATGCCGCTGGGGCCTCCATCGACATTGCCCTGGGGCGTGGCGGCGATCAAGTGGTAGTGAAGAATGGCGATAACTTCAGCTTCTATGGAGGTAAAACCAGGGAACTGGAGAAAAGAACCCGTGTGAAGGCACGTGTCATTGCCTACGCATTAAGGGAGCTCATCGATCAGGCGCCCATGGTAATGATCATGGGGCATGAAAATGGTGATCTGGACTCTCTGGGAGCTTCCCTGGGCTTGTACAGAGTTGCGAAAAACCGTGGGAAGGATGCCTTTATTATCCTGAATCAGTCCAACCCTACCATTGACAATCTGGTTGGAAAAATAGAAAAATCCTCGGAGCATGAGGGCCTGTTTATGGACAGGAGCGAAGCTCTGGATATGATTAATAAAAAGACGCTGCTGATTATAGTGGATACCCATCGCCCGGGATTTACCGAGTGTCCCGAGCTGCTGAAGCTCACAAGCCAGGTGGTAGTCATCGATCATCACCGAAGAGGTGCAGATTTTATTCAGGACGCAGTACTGACCTATCAGGAGACTTATGCTTCATCCACATGTGAGCTGGTGACGGAAATATTGCAGTATGTGGATGAGAAAATCCGGCTCCGGCCGGTGGAGGCAGAAGCTCTGTATGCCGGAATTGTAGTGGATACAAAGAATTTTACCTTCAAGACGGGGGTAAGGACCTTTGAAGCTGCTTCATTCCTGCGGCGCCACGGTGTGGACACCATATCGGTGAAACAGTTGTTCCAGAATGACCTGCACACCTATACGACGATTTCCAATGTGGTGAAAGAGGCGGAGATAGTAAATGATAACATTGCCATATCGCTGTGCCCGCCCAATACAAAGAATGCGCAGTTGATTGCTGCCCAAGCTGCCGACCAACTGCTGACCCTCACGGGGATTGTGGCCGCATTTGTGCTCAGCAGTGTTGGCGATGAGATTTGGATCAGTGGAAGGTCCCTGGGAGATATTAATGTCCAGGTAATACTTGAAAAACTTGGCGGTGGCGGCCACTTAACGGTGGCAGGGGCACAGCTCCAGGGCATCGGCTTGACGGAAGCCAAGGACCGCCTTAGCAAAGCCATTACGAACTATATAGAAGCAGGAACGAAGGAGAGTTGAGGTATCGACCCCTCATCCTCCGATTTAGTATAAATTTATTTGATATAAAGCAAACACAAGGGAGGATATGACGATGAAGGTAATACTTAAACAAGACGTAAAGGGTTTGGGAAAAAAGGAAAGCCTGGTGGAAGTTAGCGACGGGTACGCAAGAAACTTTTTATTTCCAAAGGGATTGGCAGTAGAGGCCAGCGCTTCCAATATAAATGTTATGAATACCAAAAAGGAAGCGGAAAAGACCAAGAAGGACCGTGAACTTGCAGAAGCCAAGGCTCTTGCCGAAAAACTGAATGCCGTAACGGTTGTGATCAAAACCAAAGCCGGTGATAACGGGAAGCTCTTTGGTTCCATCACCAGCAAAGAAATCTCTGAAAAGTTGAAATCTCAGCACAAATTGGATGTAGATAAAAAGAAAATGCACCTGGAAGAAGCGATTAAGTCCATAGGAACCACGACAGTGGATGTAAAGCTCTATCCCGGGGTTAGCGCAAAGCTGACAGTAAAGGTAGAGCTGGAATAAGAAATTGAGAATTGAGAATTGAGAATGGAAAATTGAGAGTGACTGGACAACAATTCATTTTCAATTCTCCATTTTCAATTTTCAATTACTACGTTTGGGGAGTTTTAGGATGGATGTTAGTGCTTTGGGAAGGATACCGCCGCAGAATGTAGAAGCAGAGCAATCGGTTATCGGTTCGATGCTGCTGGATAAGGAAGTCATACCTACCATTACTGAAATATTGAAGAATGATGATTTCTACAGGGAGGACCACCGGGAGATTTTTGAGGCTGTTATGGACCTCTTTGAGCGGGCGGAACCGATTGACCTTATAACTATATCGGAACAATTAAAGTCGAGGGGTACTTTGGAGACCGTCGGAGGTCTGGAGTACCTGACCACCGTAGCAAATGCCGTACCGACGACTGCTAATGCAAGGCACTATGCAAAAATAGTTGAGGAAAAGTCATTGCTGAGGAAGCTGATCAAAGCTTCCTCCGATGTTGTAAATATGGGGTATGAGGCGTCGGAGGACGTTGCATACGTACTGGATAAAGCAGAAAAGAGTATTTTTGATATCCTGCAGAAGAGAAATGTGAAAGGCTTTACGCCTATAAAGGAAGTTTTGATTGAAACCTTTAACCGGCTGGAAGAGCTCTATAACAGCAAGGGCCATGTAACAGGCATACCTACAGGCTTTGCGGATCTTGACTATAAGATGTCGGGACTGCAGAATTCCGACCTGATTCTCATCGCTGCCCGTCCTGCAATGGGTAAGTCTGCACTGGTACTGAATATGGCCCAGTATGCAGCCATGCATGCGAAAGTGCCGGTAGCCATCTTCAACCTGGAAATGTCCAAGGACCAGCTGGTAAACAGGATGCTGTGTACCGAAGCCATGGTGGATAGCCAGAGGATGAGGACCGGAAAGCTGGAGGATGATGACTGGATGAAGATTGCCAGGGCTTTGGGACCTATGTCGGAAGCGCCTATCTACATTGATGATACACCGGGCATCAGCATTATGGATATACGGTCCAAATGTAGAAGACTGAAACTGGAAAAAAATCTTGGATTGGTGGTTATTGACTACCTTCAGTTGATACAGGGAAGAGGCAAATCCGACAGCAGGCAGCAGGAGGTTTCGGAAATATCGCGGTCTTTGAAAATTTTGGCCAAGGAGATCAATGTACCTGTTATTACCTTGTCCCAGTTGAGCCGTGCTGCCGAGCAAAGAACCGATCATAAGCCCATGCTCAGTGACTTGAGAGAATCGGGTGCCATCGAGCAGGACGCGGATATTGTTATGTTTATCTACAGGGATGAGTATTATAATCCAGATACGGAAAAGAAGAACATGGCGGAATTGATCGTAGCAAAGAATCGTCATGGCTCTACAGGAAGCGTGGAACTGGCATGGCTGGGGCAATATACGAAATTCGCAAACCTGGAGAAACAGAGATTTTAGGAGAGACTGAGGAAATGGTTCCCGGTCGGTTGGGTATGGTAGTAGAAAGTGTAGTGAACGCAATTGAAAAATATAATTTGATAGGCAAGGATGACAATGTAATTGTGGGCCTTTCCGGTGGACCCGATTCAGTGTGCCTTCTTCATGTTTTATACACACTAAGGGAACGACTCGGTTTCCGGCTGTATGCTCTGCACGTAAATCACCAACTGCGGGGGGCTGAGGCGGATGCGGATGAGGCGTATGTTAGAGAATTGTGTGCCCGGCTGGGGATTGAACTTCATGTGAAGTCCATTGCGATCTCGGAGTTTGCTGCAGAAAAGGGACTTTCTCTCGAAGAAGCCGGCAGGGAGGTCCGGTATCGCGAGTTCGAAGCATTGGCAAAGGCCCTCAAGGACGCAAAGATTGCTGTTGCTCACAATAAAAATGATCAGGCGGAAACGGTGCTGATGCGTATCCTTCGCGGAACCGGGATTGACGGGCTTAAGGGAATGAATCATAAAAGGGGTTCTGTAATACGGCCCTTGCTGGATACGGAGCGCAGCGAGATCGAGCAATATTGTTCAGAGCAGGGACTTACACCCCGAATAGATCGTTCCAACCTAGAAAATATCTATACCCGAAACCGGATTCGTCTGGAACTGATTCCCTACATTAACAGGTTGTTTGAAACGGATGTAGTGGAAAGCCTGTACAGAATGTCTTCGGTGATCAAGGAAGATTGCGAGCTTTTGGAAGATAGTGTGGACCGTGCGTTAGAGCAGTGCCGGATTGAGGAACGGCAGGCAGAGATTGTTTTGAGTACGGAAAAACTTGAAAAAATGAAAAACGGCATGATTAAAAGAGTGCTTCGAAGGGCTGTAATGCACGTTAAGGGAGATTTAAAGGGAATAGAGAATCATCACATTGAGCGTGCAGCTTCTCTTGCAACAAAGGGAAGAACCGGTGCAGTAGTCCAACTGCCCCATGGTTTGCGTGCCACCCGCTCCTACGGGATGCTGAAAATTTTAAAAGAACCTGAGGAAGTTGGGATGCGGAAGTATGAAGAGGAACTGAAAATCCCAGGAAATACAAGGGTAAAGGAACTAAATGCCTGTATCGATGTTTCTGTAATTGAAGAAGTTGGTGATATAAAAAAATTTGCTTTTGCAAAAACTACTTCTCTTGAACAATTTTTCGATTATGATATGCTAAGAGAGTGTGAAAATAGCACTTCGTCTTCTTTGCCGATCCATCATGGTATTCATGAAGCGGATGGTAAAATTATCGATGAAGTTATCGTTTCACCGGCTCCGGCAAAGGGGATATATATAAGAAACAGGCGAGAGGGCGACAGCTTTAAGCCACTGAAATCAACTGGAACAAAAAAGCTGAAGGAATACTTCATCGACAATAAAATTCCAAGGGATGAAAGGGATAAAATTCCCTTGGTTGCGAAGAATAATGAGATAGTATGGGTTGTAGGATATAAAATTAGTGATAAATTTAAAGTAACTGAAAATACTAAAAATGTAGTTAGAGTAAAGTATGTGCCCTCGACATAGTATATAAATGATAGTGATCCTGACTGAATCCAGTTGACCCGTATGGGCACTATTCATAAAGTGTTTACAAAAAAACACTTTTCAACAGGAATGATATGGTATAGTATATTATATATCTTTTTGCAATAAACAGGGCAATGACAGCAAACTTTTTAGGAGGTAATTATGTTAGAGGACATTCAAGAGGTTTTAATATCAAGAGAGACTTTAAAGGAAAAGGCAAAAGAGCTTGGAAAAAGAATTTCCCAGGATTACAAGGGCAAGGACCTCGTTGTAATTTGCGTTTTAAAGGGCGGTGTAGTTTTCTATGCGGACCTCATAAGGGAAATAGACATTCCGATTGACCTTGATTTTATGGCCGTATCCAGCTATGGAGCATCAACCAGGTCTTCCGGCGTTGTAAAGATCCTGAAGGATTTGGATACAAATATAACGGATAAACATGTACTGATTGTTGAAGATATTATTGATACAGGACTTACTTTAAAGCACCTGAAGGAGCTGCTCTCAACAAGGGGACCTCTCAGCGTGAAGCTGTGTGCTGCATTGGATAAGCCATCCAGAAGAAAAGTAGACATTGATGTTGAGTATAAGGGGATTGAAATTCCCGACATGTTTGTAATCGGCTATGGATTGGATTATATGGGTAAATACAGGAACCTGCCGGATGTATGTGTACTGAAGCCCAGTGTATATACGAAAGAGTAAGTCCTGACTCTGGGAGTGCAGGGAAATAACCTGCCTGCTGGCTGTTTCAGCAGCTGAATGGAAGTGCTTTTTCTCCAGCAAGGAATTTAGGGATGCATATTGCATTCCGTTTATTGAAAAATACATATTTGTAGTATAAAATATGGTTAATTGTGTTTTTATGGCATTTATGCTAATATATTTATACTGTGGTCTCATGGAAGCGCACTTTTACTCCGGGTTTAACGAAGGAGATTAATTTGCTAAAGAGTGCGACAGCATTTGCATAAGGAGGGAGCTAATTGAAATATTTCAAGGGAATAAGCTTTTATATAGTGCTCTTTGTAATAATTTTGGCTATTCTTGCATTGGTTCAGGGCACTGACAACCCAGCACAAAAAATCTATTCCGACCTGTTAAGGGAAATTGACAACGGGAACGTGGCAAGCATTGTGCTGGAAGGGAATAAAGCAACAGTACAGTTTAATGTCAGCCCTGATGCCGGCATTAAGAGATATATCGTTTATGTGCCGTCAGTGGAGAATTTTACAGAGGTAGTTACAGATGCCTTGCGAAAAGGTAAGGTGACGTCATTTGAAAACAAACTGCCGCCTTCTCCGCCGTGGTGGGTAGCCATACTACCGACCGTAGGCCTTATCGTGATTTTTGTTTTATTCTGGGTATTCTTCCTCCAGCAGTCCCAAGGAGGCGGAGGAAGCAGAGTCATGTCCTTCGGTAAGAGCCGGGCCAAAATGAGTGTGGATGATAAAAAGAAAGTTACCTTTAATGATGTAGCGGGCGCAGATGAGGAGAAGGAAGAACTGCAGGAAATCGTAGAATTCCTCAAGAACCCCAAAAAGTTTGTAGAACTGGGTGCCAGAATTCCAAAGGGCGTACTTTTAGTCGGACCTCCGGGAACTGGTAAGACCCTTCTGGCAAAAGCCGTTTCCGGTGAAGCCGGAGTTCCTTTCTTCAGCATCAGTGGTTCCGACTTTGTTGAAATGTTTGTGGGTGTGGGTGCATCCAGGGTAAGAGATCTGTTTGAGCAGGCAAAGAAAAATGCTCCCTGTATCATTTTCATCGATGAAATTGATGCTGTGGGCCGTCATAGAGGTGCAGGCTTAGGTGGCGGACATGATGAACGTGAGCAGACATTGAACCAGTTGCTGGTGGAAATGGACGGTTTCGGCATCAATGAAGGCGTTATCATACTGGCGGCTACCAACCGGCCTGACATTCTTGACCCGGCGCTGTTGAGACCGGGAAGATTTGATAGAAGAGTTGTAGTTGGTCATCCGGACATAAAAGGAAGAGAACAAATTCTTAAGGTGCATTCCAGGAATAAGCCTTTGGGACCGGATGTCAAACTGGATGACCTTGCAAAGACGACACCCGGGTTTACCGGTGCCGATCTTGAAAACCTCCTGAACGAGGCCGCTCTGCTGGCAGCAAGAAAGAATAAGAAGCAGATCGGTATGGAAGATGTAAAGGAAGCAACCTTTAAAGTTGTAATGGGACCTGAGAAGAAGAGCCGTGTTATGAGTGACAGGGAGAAGAAACTCACTGCCTACCATGAAGCAGGGCATGCACTGGCAGTAAAACTTGCATCTACGACGGATAAAGTTGACAGGATATCCATTATCCCAGCCGGAATGGCCGGGGGCTATACTGCTTACAAACCTGAGGAGGATAAAACCTACCATACAAAATCACAGCTATTGGAACGTATTATAGTGGCATTGGGCGGTAGGGCTGCAGAGCAGATTGTTTTAGGAGAGATCAGCACTGGCGCCGGAAGTGACCTGAAATCGGCAAACGGTGTGGCTAGAAGCATGATTACCAAGTACGGAATGAGTGATAAGCTCGGAAACATGATTTTTGGCGGTGAAAACGATGAAGTCTTCATCGGTAGGGACTTGGCGCAGACGAGAAACTATAGTGAAGAGATTGCGGCAGAGATTGACAGGGAAGTGAAAAAGACGCTGGATACCTGCTATGAAAAGACCATAAATCTTCTCAACGAGAATATCAACAAACTGCACAAGGTAGCAGAGGCGCTGATGGAAAAGGAAAAACTGGAAGGCGCAGAATTCGAAGAAATATTCGCGAATGCGTAATATAGAGTTACAACAAAAGAGATATGCAGTGCATATCTCTTTTGTTGTGTTGTGCGTCCAGCGAAGCTGGAGCACACTTGCCAGTGTAAGTCAGGCACGGGTAATT
>ENA-OFCE01000893-OFCE01000893.1-metagenomes-genome-assembly--contig:-NODE-893-length-17297-cov-2.862487_pt1 | contig 17297 bp, 15 predicted proteins | sample MGYA00153388_OFCE01 | MGnify analysis MGYA00153388
AGCGAGTACGATGTCACGCGTGAAGATATCGAGCGCGATGTGCTGGCGCTGGTGCAGACGTTGCTGGAGCGGAAGCTGGTGAGTGCTGGAAGCTGATTCCACGCGGGCCCGGGCTTGGCTGGCTACAGTGATTTGCGGCCGGCAACCGGCCTGGTCGTTCAGCGCAACACTGCCTTCGGCTGAACTGGTGGCTGATGCACAGCGCGAAGGAATCGTCGCTTTGGTGGGCTGGCGCTTGCAGCAAGCCGCGCGCGAATCCGCAGTCAGTCAGCCAAAGCGCGTCCTGGCATTCTCGTCGAAGGTCATAAAAGCTTTCACCACTGCGGCGCGTGAAGAGGCGCTGATGTCGATGGTTATCGAAGGACAATCCCGCCGCGTGTTGGCTTTGATGGCTGAGGCGTGCATTCCCAGCTTACTGCTCAAAGGCTCAGCACTGGCATATTGGGCCTATCCCCAGCCGCACCTGCGGGCCTGCGGCGATGTGGATCTGCTGCTTCCTTCGCGTAAAGTGGCCGAGGTACTTTCGGACCAGCTGACGGCTTCCGGCTTTGAGCGTGCCGAAACTTCGGGCGAACTGGTTGCCTATGAACTGCTGTGCCGAAGCCCCGTGTCGGGTGATTGGCAGATAGAAATTGACATTCACTGGCGGTTGGCCAATTCGCCGCTGTTTGCAGACGTGTTCACTTTTGACGAACTGATGGCTGACTCGGTTGCGCTGCCGAATCTTGCGCCCAATGCGCGCGGGCTAGGGGTAGTGCATGCGCTGATGCATGCCTGCGTGCATCGTGCGCTCAACCTGTCAATCGGGGTGGGCGATAAGCTCAAGTGGCAATATGACCTGGAGCTTGTGCGGGCAAACTTCACGCCCGCAGACTGGCGCCGACTGGTTGATATTTCAATAAAAAAAGGGCTGGCCGGTGTGGTTCTTGATGCAATTGAAAATGCCGCTCAAACTTTTGAGACAAAACTTCCGCAGGAGTGGATCATGGCCTTGGCCAGCGCTGAATCGGCGGAAACCTTGGACGCCCGACGCCTTTCCGATTGGCACTACATGCAGCATATGACCTTCAAGTCCCTGCCAACTGCCATTTTAAAGCTGCGGTGGCTTTGGCAACGCTTGTTCCCAAGCCTCGACTACTTGCGATATTTATACGGAACTCAGCATACAAGCTACTGCTATCTAATTCTTCTTCGTTCACGGCAAGTGTTTAAGTTGCCTAGGCGTTGAAAATGGTTCGATCTGCACAAGCAAACTTTTACTGGCATCAAGAGACGTGTACACTCAAATGATATGAAAGACATGTTTTTCGTTTTATTGAGGAATAAATAATGAGAAAATTTACACTTTTGCTGTCTTTGAGTGCGTTTTGCACTGCGGTATCTTTTGCGCAAACTCCTGCACCTGAAGCGGTTGGAGTGGTGACGCGCGTTGAAGGTTTGGTCACTGTGAGTCAGGCTAACACCATGGGAAATGTGTTTAAGGACGAAATAATTCTGCAAAACGCTCGTGTGGTGACTACAGCTAACGGTTCGACCACAATCAGACTAAATAACGGGTGTGTTATTGAAATGAAGCCTAACCAGGCAGTTACTGTTGACTTCAGGCGCGAATGTAAAGCAATATTGGCCGCCATCCAACCCGTTGGGGCAGTGGGTGGTGGTGTCGGGGCCGGGGGCGTTGGCAATGGTGTGATTGCTGTTGCTGGTGTACTGACAGTTGTTGGTGCTATCAATGCACTCAAAAACTCAAATGAGAATTCCGTTATTCAAAGACTCAGCGGGAGCTGATGGCAATTTCGGTTGAAGTAAAAAGTACAGGGCTCTTAGGCCCTGTTGCTTTTGGCGCGGCGCTTTTACTGTTTGCTTTGGCGCCCATCATTCGCGGCGGTAACCGTCACATTGCGTTGATTGGTCTCGAATGGTTGAGCATTTTGATCCTTTGGCTGTTGGCCCTTACCTGGCTACAAAAAGTTGATCCTGAAGTCTCGCAAGCTACTTCTACGCCTTTGCCGTTGTTCGAATGTCTGCTTGTCGTGTCACCACTTTTTGCAGCATTGCTTCAACTGACTCCTTTGCCAGTTGTATTGTGGTCAACGCTTTCTGGGCATGGGCAGTACGGTCAACTGCCAAGCATAGAACGGCTTGCGCTTTCGGTGACCCCCGATGCTACGCGCGCTTCCTTGATGGCTGGTATTCCTTTGGTTGCGGCGTTTTTGGTCGCACGCACTTCCAGTCAAAAGCAAATGGCTCTGCTACCTCCGGTATTGGTATTGATTGCTTTTGTGCAGGCGGTTTGGGGGCTACTGCAAGCTGGCCCTTTCAAAAGTTTGTATTTTGGTGCTGAATTTGCGGGCAGCCTGATTGGCAGTTTTGCCAATTCCAACCATTTCGCCAATTACATCTCTATGACGTTACCGTTAGCCGTATTCTTAGTTTGGCGGTCGGCTCCACATCGACGTGCGGAGTCACAGCAACGGTCCCAATTAGCTGCCGTTTTTTGGTTGGTGGTTCTTTTGGTGCTCGTTACAGCAGTTCTTGCATCGGGTTCAAGAACAGGTGCGTTAACAGGAATGATGGTTACATTCTTTGCTTTGCTGCTGGCTTTAAGCGCAGTGTCTAAAACGTCCCGAAAATGGTATGCGATAGGTGCGGTGGTGTTGGTGGTGGCGGGCTTGGTTGTGGTTGGGGTAAACACACTTGTGGTTCGTTTTGACGCTGACCGTTTGGGCGTTGACGGCAATTTTCGTTGGATGCTGGTTTCAAGCAGCTGGCAAGCGGCCCTTGCTTTTTGGCCGACAGGCTCGGGTGCTGGCTCTTACTCGGCGGTTTATCCGGCGTTCGAGGTGCCTGGCGTGCGAGGGTTTGCAGAGCACGCGCACAACGACTATGTCGAGTTCTTAATTGAATTTGGTCTTTTGTTTGTTTTGGTTGCGGCACTAATAGCAGTGCTGGCAGTCCGTCAAGCCTGGTCGCTATGGCGTCATGTTAATCAAAAGGGTCGCGGAGTGGACGCTGCACCGTTGCAAGTGTTCAGCGGACTGGGACTTTTGGCGATTTTTTTGCACTCATTTGTTGATTTCAACCTGCGAATTCCGGCGAATGCCATATTGTGCGCTTGCCTGTTTGGAGCTTTTTTGCGGCCCATACACCTCGGCAATAAGTCGCCTGCAAATGATTAGCTCAGGTTTTTCTATTGAGTGACCTATGGTGATAAATCCTATTTTCGATGTACAAAGAAAGAGCATGCGCGCTTGGTTACAAAAACCTGCTTCTAAAGAGTTTTGCCTTGGCGATTTTTTGTAAATAGCGCAAATAGCAATCGTTATATTTATGCCTCAACACTTGACGAAAAGGATACGAACGGCATGCTGACCTACTGGCTGATGTTTTTCATACCTGCATGGGCCAGCGTTTCTGCACCCAGTAAACCGCGTCCGGCTGGAAAACGTCTTGAATTCTCCTGGTTCGTCGCAGGTTTATTTTTGACGGTGTTAGTTGGTTTACGGCACGAAGTCGGCGGCGACTGGTTCAATTACGAAGCAATTTACTTGAACATGGTGGGCGCCCCCTTGTCTGAATGGCTTGAAAGGGGTGATCCAGGTTATCAATTATTTAACTGGCTGTCTTCGCAGGTAGAAGGCGGGACTTACCTTGTCAATCTGATAGGGGGACTAATTTTCAGTGTGGGTGTGGTCGCGTTTTGTCGTCAGCAGCCACGCCCCTGGCTTGCGCTGGCCGTGGCTATTCCCTACATGATCATCGTTGTAGGAATGGGTTATTCACGCCAAGCTCTGGCTTTGGGCCTGGCCCTGCTCGGTTTGGTGGGACTGGCTAAACAAAGCAACCTGCAGTTTGTGTTGTGCGTTGCACTAGCTGCAACTTTTCATAAATCTGCGGTGTTGCTCGTGCCCATAGCAGTATTGGCAACCCCTGGCAGTCGGCTCTGGACTGGGCTTTGGGTTGGCATTGCTACTGCTGTGCTCTACTATTTGCTGCTGGCAGACAGTGTGGACAATTTGGTCACCAACTATCTGGATGCAGGGTATCAGTCTGAGGGAGCAGCAGTCCGAATCGCAATGAACGCACTCCCAGCAACGATTTTGCTACTGTTTCGAAAGAAATTTGTCTGGCGACCGGCAGAGCGAAACCTGTGGATTAGCATGTCTGTGCTGGCACTTGCTTCTGTTGCATGGCTGCTTGTGTCTTCCTCATCTACAGCCGTTGACAGGGTAGCGCTGTATTTGATACCGCTGCAGTTGTTTGTTTTTGCCCGTTTGCCTGATGTGCTGGGGCGCGGACGCAGTGTTCGCATGTGGGTAATCGCTGTAGTGGTTTACTATGCGGTAGTTTTACTTGTATGGCTTAACTTCGCAACACATGCCTTTGCGTGGGTACCGTACCACTCCTGGTTTTTCCTTTAATAAGCGCGGCAGGCAACGGCAGTTGCAAACTTTCTAACAGTAGCAAAATGCTACATCCAAAGCAGCAGTTCGACTAAAATCCAACAGTGGGCAAATGGTTTCGGTCCTGTCTATCGAGGTCACACCTATTCTGTGTTTTGCAGTGTTGCAACATCAAGGATTCTTATGAAATTTGCATTTTATTTAGCGGCGCTATTGTTGATCGGAGGCCAATCAGGACTAGCACAATCGCAAGGCAGAAATGCCGCTGATTCCCCGCCATCGCAAAACGTTGACACAGTGCCCGGTGTACCCTTTACATCTGCATCAGCTTCATCGACGAGCCGCCCGGCGGCGCTTGGAACCTTGGCCAGCTTAGGGGCGGACTACCGAATCGGCCCCAATGACTTGATGGATGTGGAAGTTTTTGGCGTGCCTGACCTTAAGCGAACAATCCGCGTCAATTCCTCAGGTCAAATTTCACTTGCCCTGGTGGGTAGTGTGGTTGTAGCTGGGCTATCGGCGCAGGCAGCTGAAGAGCTGATTGCCAAAAAGTACACTGAAAAATTCCTGCAAAATCCGCAGGTTTCGCTATTTATCCGGGAGTTCACATCGCAGCGTATAACTCTTGAAGGCGCTGTGGCAAAGCCTGGCATTTATCCAATTACGGGGCAGGTCACCTTGCTTCGCGCTCTAGCTCTGGCCGGCGGCGGTGCAGCTTATTCAGATCTTTCACAGATCATGGTATTTCGCACCGGTGCTGATGGCGGAAAGCTCACCCAGACTTTTAATCTGGAAAAGATTCGCAAGGGCGAATCAATCGACCCTTTCATAGTGGCCGATGACGTAATTGTCGTCAATCGCGATCCCATACGGGCAGCCTTGCGAGACTCCCTGTTTCGCGACGTGATCGACTCGATCAATCCTTTTTCAACTGTTATTCCTCGGTAATCGGCCGTCATCCGGCATACCTGAACGCCGCATTTATTTTTTTTCGCTTATGACTTTGCCTGACAATCTTCCTGCTCGCCCGCCTGGTCCAGTTACTGCACTGCAGCTACGGCAGCAGTCCTATCTGCTTCAAACCGGCGCCAATCGTGCCGAGGCAGCCGAAGTCACTGACGAAGCGTTTTCCGTCAGGGATGTGTTGAAGATAGTTTTGAAGTACAAATGGCTGCTTCTTGCTACGGTTGCGTTGTGCACGACAGTTGCTGTATTAAGAGGACTCACTACTGTCCCCATGTATCAGGCAAGCGTACTCCTTCAAATCGATCAATCTACTGCTCGAATTGTTCAATTTAATAAAGACGTTGATGCTTCCCAGGGAGACGAATTCCTTACGCTGCAAACACAATATGAATTGCTTCAAAGCCGGTCGCTGGCTGAACGCGTTATTGATGAGCTGCAACTAGACGCAACCCGCGCTCCGAGTCGTGCGGTTGCTGGCGCCGCCATAGGAAGGCCAATAGTCGTTGAGGCCGCACCACGCGACGCGGCGACTGAAGCAGGCGGCAACCTATGGACAAGTATCGTGAGCGGTTACCGGCGTCTTGGCAAGCCATCGGTCGATGACCGGGTTTATCTAAGCCGTGAATCAGTCGTTGCAGGATTCATGGGCTCGGTGAAAGTTGAACCCGTGCGCAATTCCCGGCTTGTCAAAGTGAAAGTCTTTAACACCAATGCGGCGCAAGCCGCCCGCATTGCAAACGCTATCGCCAACACTTTTATTACGCTGAGCATTGAGCGGCGTTCCCAATCCTCTACTTATGCCAAAAGTTTTTTGGAGCAGCAACTCAAGGTCACGAAGGCGAGACTTGAAGAGTCTGAGCGTACCCTCAACACCTATGCAAAAAATAACGCCATCCTGTCTCTTGACGAAAAAACCAACGTTATCAATCAGACCTATACCGACTACTCATCAGCTCTTGGAAAGGTGGAACAAGACCGACTGAAGTTTGAAGCGACTTACAACGCAGTGGCAATAAGCCCTGAAAGCGCACCGCAGGTTTTAGAGAGTAAAACCGTGCAGTCGTATAAAGAGCAAAAAGCCAAGTTAGAAGCTGAATACTTGACCAATTTGGCAATTTATAAACCAGAATTTCCAAAGATGCTGCAACTCAAGGCACAAATTACTGAGTTGGAGGGGCGCATCAAAGGTGAGGTTGCAGCGGTGTTGACCTCGCTCAAAGCGCAGTATGAGGCGGTCAAAAAGCAGGAAGACAAGGTGCGAGAGCGTCTTCAAGACACGCGAAAGGAAATTTTGCTGACGCAGGACAAAAATGTGGACCTGAACTTGTACAAGCGTGAACTCAGCACCAACCGCGAACTTTACGACGGCCTGCTTCAAAGGCTTAAAGAGGTTGGCGTTTCCAGTGGTGTCGTTGCCAATAATATTTCTGTGGTGGATGAAGCCAAAACGCCGTTATTTCCGATTTCTCCCAATTTATTAAAAAATGCTGGCATGGGGCTATTGGCGGGCCTGCTTTTGGGCATGGGAATTATTTTTACACGAGAGCATCTTGACGACTCTGTCAAAAACGCAAACGAGATTGAATCCAAGCTCGGGCTTCCCCTTCTTGGAATTGTTCCCTTCATGAAGAAAAAACAGGTTCGTGTTGACTCACTTGCGCTGCTGACGGTGGAGGATCCTCGCGGTACGTTTGCAGAGTCTTACCGATCAATGAGGACTGCGCTGCAGTTTTCAACTGCTGAAGGCGCGCCACGCCGCTTGATGGTCACCAGCAGCGTGCAAAGCGAAGCAAAATCCACAACGGCGCTTGCCCTCGCGATCAATTTGGCACAGCTGGGTCAACGCGTCTTGCTTATTGACGCCGACATGCGAAACCCGTCACAGCACACAGCTTTAAAACGCACTAATCAATCTGGTTTGTCGAGCTATCTGTCGGGTGATGTGCAGCGCGAAGCACTGATTCAAGATTCCGGCATTGCCAACCTTGCTGTCCTGACTGCCGGGCCACATCCCCCAAGTCCGGTTGACTTGTTGATGGGACCTGGCTTGCTTGAGCTTTTAGACCGTGCCGAGGCGTTGGGCTTTGAGAAAATCGTCATCGACGCACCACCCGTTTTAGGCATTGCTGACGCCATTGTGTTGGGCAACCATGTGCAAAATATCTTGTTTGCGGTAAAGGCTGGCAGCACCAAACTTTCCAGCATCCGTGATGCCCTCCGCCGATTGCGTCTGGGAGGCCTCATGCCGCTTGGCGTTGTGCTCACAAGTGCTGGTGCCAGTGAAACGCAGTATTACGGTTATTACGGAGCTTATGGGGCAGAAAATGCTGCAGCTGGCACCGGTAACCGTTTGACAAGCTCCACGCCGGCCAAAACAGCTTCTGCGCAAGCTGCCTGAGCACAAAGCACAAAGCGCGAAGTTTAAGCACGATGCCCATGCCCGACGTGCAAGCAGACCGTACATCTGCGCTGCGGCATTTGATAGACACGCTTTTTGATTTTGAATCCTTGCCGGGGCGCTATCCACTGAGCTTGCGCGAGCCGCGAATCCTGTTTGACGGTAGCCACGATGTCTTGCTCTTGGCTGCAGGTCGCCCGGTTAAAGGACTGGTGCCTGACTTGACCGATATGTCGCGCTTGAAGCGGGCGGCATCCTTTTTTATTCGCGCAGCGATGTTGCGTCCTGGCTCTGATCACTACACCGTGCTGGGCTTGGAGCATGGTTTCAGCAAACATTCGTTGCGCTTGCATTACCGAATCTTGATACGCCTGACGCATCCTGATTTTGTTGGCAATGGCGAAGCTTGGCCCCCCGGTTCCGCTACACGAATTAATCTTGCTCATGATGTTCTTTCCTCGGCCACATTGCAGGCTGAGTACAACCGAACACTGCCAGGCAGCGAAAAACGCAGATTTTTGCCAGTGCACACTCGGGCTGCCGTGCTTCCTCGGCCTGTCGCTCATGGCAACACGCTTTTTAAGTACCGATCCTGGGCGTTGGTAAGCGCAGGGTTTTTCGCGTTGATTTTGCTTGGCACACTTTGGCAAGCCAGCTCTGACGACACGCATCAAACGCGGGTGGCGCAGATCGAGCTGCCCGAAGACGGCGCTGCTGCAAGCCAACCGGCGCAGCAAGCTGGTCAAATTCAAGACCTCAGCGCATCGAGAGGCGCGAAAGACGTTGAGATCCTTAAGTTAGCGCAAGCGGAAAAACTTGCACAACTCGCCCAACAAGCAAAACTTGCCACGTTGGCCCAGTCGCTCAAGGCAGCGCAGGATGCCAGCATGGTGAAGGCGGCACAGGCTGCCACCTTGAAGGAGCTGCAGTCAGCTCAAGAGGCGACGATCGCGCGAGCAAAACTGACGGCTCTTGCTTCTCAAACACTTCTAGACACCCGCGCTGCAACGCTGCTGGTTCAAACTGCCAAAGCCGCCCGGGAAATTGAGGCCAGCAAGCTTGTTAGCGAAGCGAAAACTGCAAAGCAGGCTCAAACAGCCCTGTTGCTGCAGGCTTCCAAAACGGCTCAGGCCTCCCTGGAATTTAAAGCGGTTCAATCAAACCAACTTGCACAGTCAATCCAGCAAACACAGCTTACTTTGACAACGCGGCTTCCCACCAATGCAGAAGTACCAGCTATAGAGGTTGCTTCAATGACCGCGAATGCTGCGCCAGTAAAACTGTTTCCGATTCAACCCGTGAGCGACGCAGCGGCGAAGCCAAACCTTGTTGACGCGCAGCCGGCGCTCAACCAGCTTATTCAATCGATGCAGGCTGGTCGCGGCGATGACCTTTTGCGCGGCCTGGAACGTTCTGTTAGCCGCAGCAGCGGCGCTTCTGATTTGGTGAACGCCTACAACCTTTTGATTGGTGGCTCGCGGGCTGTTCGCGTGGGGCGTGTCCAGTTGCGCAGTCGTCCCACTGGTGATCAGCTGACTGTGGATGGCGTGGTGCAGTTAATTTTGCAAGACCAGGGACAACCTTTGCCGGTTCGTGAGCTGCAGTTGCGGGCAGCGTTTGTCATGCGTGATGGCCAGGTGGTGATGACCGAACTGTCAACAAGTGGATCAAGGCCTTGATTCAAAAGTCGTCTGCTGGTAGCCGCTCGGCGTTTAGTTTCGGCATCCGTTTGGTCATTTTTATGGTGCTTACCGGATTGCTGCTAGCGCTGGCCTGGGCTGCATGGAGCATAAATTTGGAGCGGGCCTGTGTGCTCAGGCAATGGCCTGAACTGCAATCGTGCATCAATCGGGACCGAAGCGAAAGCGCGCAGCGTGAGACTTTGCTTGTGCAAATAGAGCGCAACCCCGGCGATTCGGAAGCCTGGGTCCAACTCGCATTGCTTAGCAGTCAGCCAACTTACAAGCCTGGGCGACTTGACCATGACGCTATTTTGGACATTGCAACGCGATTGGCCAGGCAAGACCGTCGCTTGCACCGCTTGCAGGCCATTCGTGCAGTGCAGCGTCAGCAGTGGGCAGTAGCGGTTGACTGGTTGACTCGATTGGTGGAAGACAGCGACGATGGGCAGGCAGCTGTCGCGCTGGCCACCCTGATGCGCGAGCCGCTGGCTATGGCTGCGATGAAAAACCACCTCAAGCCGGGAGGCCGTTGGTTTGGGCTCATGGTCGGCGCATTGCCGCAAGCGCGCGTTACGGTGGTTGAAGCCATGCCGTTGGTGGTGCAGGCAGTGGCGCAGAAAAGCGTCTCGCCAGAACTGATGCAGCAGTTGCTCCAGCAACTTAAAACCGAAAAACAATGGATTGAGGCGCGCGCTTTATGGAACGCATGGCTGGGTCATCCGTCACCGCTTATTTTCAATGGGGATTTCAACAACGGTTTTATTCCCGGTGGATTTGACTGGGAAGTCATGCCTGAGCAGCCGTCCAAAGCTGGCGCCCTGGTGCGTCAAGTGGCGCTTGACAAGCGTGGCGGCGTGCTTCAAGTGGCATTCACCGGACGAGCAATGGCAGTGCCTGTCATTCGACAGCATGTCGTATTGCTTGACAAGCGATACCGGCTCAGCGGGCAATTCATGACCGCCAGATTTCAGACAAACGAAGGACTGGCCTGGACCGTCAATTGCGCAAATGACGGTCGCGAAATTGCCCGCACGCCAGCAATCAAAGACACATTGTCAATTTGGCAGCCATTCAGTTTTGAATTTGAAGTTCCGTCAAATTGCGCAAATGCTGTCACTTTGCAACTGCAAACCTATGCCCCTTACGAGTCAGGCACAGGGCTTCGCGGACAGGTGACGTTTGACGATTTCAAACTGGAGACGCTTCAATGATTGATTTGCACAGCCATATCCTGCCAGGCATCGACGACGGCGCTAAAACCTTGGCCATATCCATAGAGATGGCTCAGTTAGCCGTGGCTGACGGCATTCAAACAATGGCGTGTACGCCGCATATTTATCCCGGTCTCTATGTCAACAATGCCAGCGGCATTGCCGCCGCACGCGATGCCCTGCAGCTTGAGCTGCAAGCGCGTGGCATTGCCTTGCGCCTGGTGATTGGGGCTGACGTACACCTTGTTCCTGAGGTGCTGGCGGGCTTGCGCGAGGCGCGCGTGCCCACCCTGAACAGCTCGCGCTATGTGCTGCTGGAGCCTTCGCATCACGTGGCGCCGCCGCGTTTTGAAGAGTCTGTTTTTCAATTGGTGGCAGCCGGCTACATACCCGTGATAACCCACCCTGAACGACTGACCTGGATTGAAACGCATTTCGAGGTATTTGTTCGGCTGATCCAGCAAGGCGCCTGGATGCAGGTCACCGCCGGGGCACTGACCGGAATGTTTGGACCGCGAGCCAAATATTGGGGCGAAAAGTTTATTGGTGAAGGACACACGCACATTTTGGCAACCGATGCCCACTCCAACCGGCGGCGCATTCCGTGCCTGTCCGAAGGGTTGGCAGTTGCCGAGCGTTTGCTGGGCAAAGCCGAAGCAGCGCGTTTAGTGTTTGAGCGCCCTCAGGCCATTCTTGATAACCTTTCGCCTGATGTCGTGACGCCTTTGCAGCAACGAAAGCCCCGATTGGGCTGGTTGAGCAAGCTTCGACAAAGCGCAAATCTTTAAACAAGCGAGAAACATACCTTGGTGATTGTTAAAAGTTAGGTAAATTTAAAATCAGAGTTACGGAACGTGGTCTCTTTGTTATGTAGCTGTGGTAGCCTGCAAAGTTTTTTGTTGGGATCTAAATCCATAGCCCACTATTCCGCCCAGCCCTCCCACCATCAGCGTTCTTTTCATGATCCAAAGTTTTATTGATAGTGTCTCTATCTCCGCATTCATGGCTGTGGCCGTTTCGCTTTTAACGGCGCTGCTTTTGGTTTTTACCAAAGGTTGGCATGGACACTTCACCATGGATTTGCATGAGGGTATTCAAAAGTTTCATACCGACCCTACTCCACGTGTTGGCGGCATCGCCATAGCATTTGGCGTAATAGCGGGGTACTCACTGACTGACCCTGCAAAAAAAGCCTTACTCGGCCCGCTTATCATGGCGAGCATCCCCGCATTTGTATTTGGCCTGCTGGAAGACATTACCAAGCGCGTAAGTGTGCGCACTCGCCTGCTCGCAACCATGAGCTGCGGCGTGCTCGGCTGGACAATTACAGGCTATTCCATCACTTATGCCAATATGCCCGGGCTTGACTGGTTGCTGGGTTTTACTTTCGTGTCAGTTGTCTTCACTGCATTTGCCTCGGCTGGCGTGGCCAACGCCATCAACATCATTGACGGTTTCAATGGTCTTGCGGCGGGTTCCGTACTTGTAATCTTGGCAGCATTTGGCGTCATTACCAGCGCCCTTGGCGATCAGGACCTGTCGCGTGTCTGTTTGATACTTGCCGGCGCTGTGCTGGGCTTCCTGCTTGTGAACTGGCCACTGGGCAAAATATTTATGGGTGATGGCGGTGCTTACTTTATTGGCTTTGCGTTAGCCTGGCTGGCGGTTTTAATACTTCAGCGCCACGGTCAGGTTTCGGCCTGGGCACCAGTGCTGGCGTGTGGCTACCCGATTTTGGAAGTGTTATTTAGCATAGTGCGCCGTCGCCGCCGTAATCTCAGCCCTGGCGACGCCGACCGGCTGCACTTACACAGTCTCGTCAAGCGGCGCATGGTGCGATTCCTTTTTCCCCGAGCCAGTAATTTGGCACGCAATTCCCTTACCGGTGCCACCATGTGGATCATGGCGTTGGTGCCTGCCGTTATTGCAGTGTTATGGCCTACGCAGTCTGTGGTGCTGGTGTTTGGTTTGCTGGCATATGCGGTGCTTTACAGCGCCATTTATGCCAGGCTAACCCAGTTCCGATGGTGCATGAGCCCGGCCACTCTTGTTTTAAAACCTATTAAAGCTGCCTGAATCCGGCATTACGTTTCTTCTTTTTCATGATTTCATCAAAAAATTCGCAAATCGCCGCCTCTGCTTGCAACATTGCCATTATTGGTTTGGGCTATGTTGGCCTGCCGCTGGCGGTCGAGTTCGGTAAAAAACGTGCTGTGCTTGGGTTTGACATCAATGCCAAACGCATTGCCGAGTTGCAAGCCGGCCACGACAATACGTTAGAAACCGAACCGGCAGAGCTGCAAGCAGCCAGCCAGCTACGGTTTAGCACCGAACCCGACGACCTGCGCGACTGCAATTGCTTTATCGTCACGGTGCCAACGCCCATTGACGAGCACAAGCGTCCCGACCTGACGCCTCTTTTAAGGGCCAGCGAAACCGTGGGCAAGGTTCTTAAACCCGGTGACATCGTGATTTACGAATCCACCGTGTACCCCGGAGCCACCGAGGACGACTGCGTTCCGGTACTTGAAAAGTTTTCTGGGTTGACGTTCAACGTTGATTTTTACGCTGGTTACAGCCCTGAGCGCATCAACCCCGGCGACAAGGAGCACCGCCTTACAACGATTAAAAAAGTTACTTCCGGCTCTACGCCTGAAGTAGCCGACATCGTCGATGCGCTGTACAACGAAATCATCACCGCTGGCACCCACAAAGCCGCCAGCATCAAAGTGGCCGAAGCTGCCAAGGTGATTGAAAACACCCAGCGCGATTTAAACATCGCCCTGATCAACGAGCTGGCCATCATCTTCAACAAAATGGGCATCGACACCGAAGCCGTGCTGCTAGCGGCCGGCAGTAAATGGAACTTTCTGCCGTTTCGGCCTGGTCTGGTTGGCGGCCACTGCATTGGCGTTGACCCGTATTACCTGACGCATAAAGCCCAGGCTATTGGCTACCACCCTGAAATCATTCTTGCCGGCCGCCGGCTAAACGACAGCATGGGCGCCTATGTGGTTGGCCAACTCGTCAAAGCCATGACCAAGCGCTATTTGCATGTAAATGGCGCCCGCATTCTGGTAATGGGGCTGGCCTTTAAAGAAAACTGCCCCGACCTGCGCAACACCCGCGTGGTTGACATCGTGACCGAACTGCAAGATTACAACTGCGAAGTAGACGTGTACGACCCGTGGGCTTGCGCTGAAGAAGCCGAGCACGAATACGGCATTACCCCTGTCGCCCAGCCCCAGCTTGGCATTTACGACGGCATTATTGTGGCCGTGGCCCATCACCAGTTCAAGTCCATGGGAGCCGCCGCGATACGTGCCTTGGGCAAACCCAACCATGTGCTGTACGACCTCAAATACCTGTTGCCCGCCGCTGAAAGCGACCTGCGCCTGTGATTTTTGTTGGGATATACAATCGCGTTATCCCTCTAAAAAAACAAGGAGCGAACGATGACCACCACCACAGTGTTCACTAACAACCGCAGCCAGGCCATCAGGCTGCCTGCCGAGCTGCGCTTGCCTGACAACGTCAAGCGCGTGGATGTCCGGGCGCGCGGCTGCGAGCGCATCATTGCGCCGGTGGGGCAAACCTGGGACAGTTTCTTTTTGAATGGCCCGCAGGTGGCCGACGATTTCATGGAGACGCGCGCCAGCCAGGATCAGCCTGAGCGCGAAGCCTTGTAATGCTGCGCTACCTGCTGGACACCAATATCGTGATCTATGTAATCAAGCGCAGGCCACTGTCGGCGCTGCAAATGTTCAATGAACATGCCGGCCACATGGCCATTTCTGCGATTACGCTGGCCGAACTGCTGCACGGCGCGGAGAAAAGCAGCGCGCCAGCACGATCCTTGGCGGTGGTCGAAGATTTTTGTACCCGCCTGGAGGTGCTGGCCTACGGACCCAAGGCCGCGCAGCACTACGGCAGCATTCGCAGTGCCCTGGAAAAGCGGGGGCAACCCATCGGTGTCAATGACCTGCACATTGCTGCCCATGCCCGCAGCGAAGGGCTGACGCTCGTGTCCAACAACCTGCGCGAGTTCGAACGCGTGGAAGCGCTGCAACTTGCCAACTGGGCAATGTAACGCCGATAAAAAACCAAAATTTATGATCGCCTACAACGCACTCCAAACCCGCCTCACTCAAGCGCCCCGCACCTGGCTTGTCACCGGCGTGGCCGGTTTCATCGGCTCTAACCTGCTGGAAACCCTGCTCAAGCTCGACCAGCGTGTGGTCGGCCTTGACAACTTCGCCACCGGCCACCAGCGCAACCTTGATGAAGTGCAAACCCTTGTCAGTCCTACACAGTGGGCCAACTTCAGCTTTCTCAACGGCGATATCCGCAACTTGGCCGACTGTCAGGCGGCCTGCGTCGAGGTTGATTACGTCCTGCACCAAGCCGCCCTTGGCAGCGTGCCCCGCAGCCTGGCCGACCCCATCGCCACCAACGCCACCAACATCACCGGTTTTTTAAACATGCTGACGGCCGCCCGCGACGCCAAGGTCAAAAGCTTTACCTACGCCGCCAGCAGCTCCACCTATGGTGACCACCCAGGCCTGCCCAAGGTTGAAGAAACAATCGGCAAGCCCCTCAGCCCTTACGCCGTGACCAAATACGTCAACGAGCTGTATGCCGATGTTTTTGCACGCTGCTACGGCTTCAACACCATTGGCCTGCGTTACTTCAATGTGTTTGGCCCCCGCCAGGACCCCAACGGCGCTTACGCCGCCGTCATCCCAAAATGGACAGCAGCGCTGTTGCAAGGCGACACGGTCCAGATCAACGGCGACGGTGAAACCAGCCGTGACTTTTGCTTCATCGCCAACGCCGTGCAAGCCAATCTTTTGGCTGCGACTGTTGCCAGCCCTGAAGCCAGGAACCAGGTCTACAACGTAGCCGTGGGCGACCGCACCACACTGAATGATTTGTTCGGCTTGCTGCGCAGCAACCTGGCCGCCCACGGCGTCAGCGCAAACGTACAGCCCGCTTACCGCGACTTTCGCGCTGGCGACGTGCGCCACAGCCAGGCCGACATTGGCAAAGCCCGGCGTCTGCTGGGTTACGCCCCCACGCACCGCCTGGCGGAAGGCATTGCGCAAGCCATGCCATGGTACGCAGGGTCAAAATAATAGCTAAAACAGGCTTTCACCCATATAAAACGGGCGCAAGAAGCTATTAAAAACATAGTAATCTAGCTTGGGGGGTGAGGAGGCTGATCACTGAACGGCGAAACGAAGCTTGTAGAACGCAAGGCCAAACACTTCATGTAGTGCAGATTTGGCAAGCTTTCGGCCTTCGCTGCTGGGCAGCAAGTCTCTCCATCGAAGTTCGGGCAGGGCCGAAAAATCCGTCGGTGCCGGGACGACTTCAAACCCCTGGTCTACAAACATAGCCTGAGCGCGCCGCATGTGCATGGCATGCGTCACCAAAATGATTTTGCGAACCTGCGCCTTGGCCAAGATGGCGGCTGAAAATCTGGCGTTTTGCTCGGTGTTAAGTGAATTGCCCTCAGTCCATTTCACGGGTGTTTGAAGGCTTTTTTCAAGGTGGTTTTTAATGGCAGCGGCCTCGCCGTCACCACCAGACGCCAGCACTGGCAAGCCGGTCTGGCGGTGCAATCGCGCAGCCTCCAGCATCGACGCTTTGGCCCCAGTCAACACCACAATGGCTTGCGCTGCCTTTGCTTGCGAAGCTGAGAAAGGCGGACCAGACCGCTCGAGTAGCGCAGCAAACAACAAACTGCCCGATTTGCTGATGAAAAACATGGCGCAAATCATTAGCGCAATTGCCAGCACCCAAAAAATCTTAAAAAGTCCCGTGGCAGTCATGCGCTCGCTTGCAAATTTCATTCAACGCACTTCCGATAAAACGATTATTTTGCCTATTTGCTGCAGGCATCGACATTTGAACCTGACTAGTCATTGACAAACCAACACGCACCGTTGGATATAGCCTGCATGGCCATCCCTTAGCAACTGCAGGATCTGCAGCCTCTGCAGCCTCTGCGGGCAGCGGCGCCGTCGTGTCAACGGGCTGCGATAAGGCGCGCGGGTAAAGTGAGGCTAATGTTTGCTGATACTTAATGGAAATAGGCCTGAGTAGCTATTAAAACTGAAGCAATTCTACGGGTCGGTTTGGCACTTTACAATCTGAAGATGGCCCGATAATTTAGGCACCGCAACCATCACAGGACAAAAGCCCCTTTTTTGTCAACATGCCGGTCCATTACGTTCAACGACTCCGCCCAAGTCGGTTAATTAAGCCAAATTCGCAATGCACCAACGCCTTGAGCCTGAAAATTATGAAGAGTATTCCGTGAGTCAATCGCTCATCCACACTCTAGCGGATGTCCAAACTGCTCAAATTGGCACTGGCACGCGCGTCTGGCAGTTCGTTGTCGTCCTCCCCGGGGCAAAGATTGGAGAAGACTGCAATATTTGCTCCCACTGTCTGATCGAAAACGACGTCGTTATTGGCGACCGCGTTACCGTCAAGAGCGGCGTGCAACTGTGGGACGGCTTGCGCGTGGGCGACGATGTATTCATCGGCCCCAACGCATCGTTTGCCAACGACAGATTCCCGCGCAGTCGTCAAAAGCCCGATAACTTTCTTGTTACCACCCTTCACGATG
>ENA-OFCE01000894-OFCE01000894.1-metagenomes-genome-assembly--contig:-NODE-894-length-17293-cov-7.485091_pt1 | contig 17293 bp, 18 predicted proteins | sample MGYA00153388_OFCE01 | MGnify analysis MGYA00153388
GTTCGCGATCGAGTCGACCCAGGTCACCATTTCCCCCGACAAGCAGACCATCTCGGTGGCCATCTCGGTGCGCGAGGGCCAGCCCTACACCGTGACCTCGGTGCGGCTGGAAGGCGACTACCTGGGGAAGGAGCCCGAGTTCCAGGCCTTCGTGTCGCTGCGACCCGGCCAGCCTTACCGGGGCGACGCCGTCACCGAAACCGCCCGCCGTTTTACCGACCTGTTCGGCCTGTACGGCTATGCCTTCGCGCGCGTCGAGCCGCGGCCCGAAATCGACCGCGCGACGGGCCAGGTGGCCGTGGTGCTGACTGCCGAGCCGCAACGGCGCGTCTACGTGCGCCGTGTCGACTTGGCGGGCAACACCCGCACGCGGGACGAAGTCGTGCGGCGCGAATTCCGCCAGCTCGAGGCGGCCTGGTACGACGGCGGGCTGATCAAGCTCTCCAAGGAGCGCGTCGACCGCCTGGGCTTCTTCAAGGAAGTGGAAGTCGAGACCAACGAAGTGCAAGGCTCGCCCGACCAGGTCGATCTGGTGGTGCGCTTGACGGAAAAGCCCACCGGTGCCCTGCAGATCGGCGCGGGCTATTCGAACGCCGAGAAGTTCACCTTCAACGCGTCGGTGAAGCAGGAGAACGCGTTTGGTTCCGGCAACTATCTGGGCATCGAGGTCAACACCAGCAAGACCAACCGGGCACTGGTGCTGAGCACGGTCGACCCCTACTTCACCGTGGACGGCATCTCGCGGGCGTTCGACATTTTCTACCGCACTGCACGGCCGCTCAACAGCCTGGGTGACGCGTACCAGCTGACGACGCCCGGCGCAGCGGTTCGCTTCGGCATCCCCTTTTCCGAGTACGACACGGTGTTCCTGGGGGCGGGCTTCGAGCGCACCGAGATTGGTGCCTCGGCCGGCATCCCCTTGAGCTACCTGAACTACCGCGTGCTGTACGGCGCCAACAGCAACGCCTTTCCACTGACGCTGGGCTGGGCCCGCGATGCCCGCGACAACGTGATCGCACCCCAGGCCGGCCGCTATCAGCGCGTCAACCTGGAGTGGAGCCCGGTCGGCGACGTGCAGTACACCCGCATCAACCTGCAGCATCAGGAATTCTGGCCGCTGCCCTTTCGCATGTCGCTGGGCGTGAATGCCGAGATCGGCATCGGCAAGGGTCTGGGCGGCAAGCCGTATCCGGTGTTCAAGAATTTCTACGGCGGCGGCTTGGGCACGGTGCGTGTGTTCGAGCAAGGTTCGCTAGGCGTGGTCGACCCGACAGGCGCCTACATCGGTGGCAACCGGCGCTTCAACCTGAATACCGAGCTGTACTTTCCGGTTCCCGGCACGGGCAACGACCGTTCCTTGCGGGTCTTCGCCTTTGCCGACGTGGGCAACGTCTGGGCCGAGGCCGAGAAGATCACCGGCGCGTCGCTGCGTTCCTCCGCCGGCCTGGGCCTGAGCTGGATCTCGCCGGTGGGCCCGCTCAAGTTGAGTTGGGGCAAGCCCATTCAGCTGCAGCGCAACGATAGAATCCAACGCTTCCAATTCCAGATCGGGACTGCTTTCTGATGAAGACGCTTGCCACTCGGGCCTCTGCCGCTTTCGCCGCCGCCGCCTTGTCCCTGGCGCTGGGCGCCCCTGCGGTCGCCCAGGAATTGAAGATCGGCTATGTCAACAGCGAGCGCGTGCTGCGCGAGGCCACGCCAGCCAAAGCCGCACAGACCAAGCTCGAGGCCGAATTCGGCAAGCGTGAGAAAGAGTTGAATGACGCCGCCACGCGGCTCAAGGCGGCGGGCGACAAGCTCGAAAAGGACAGCCCGACGCTGGCCGACAGCGAACGCGCGCGTCGGCAACGCGACCTCGTCGAGCAAGACCGCGACCTGCAGCGCAAGCGCCGAGAGTTTCAGGAAGACCTGAACCAGCGCCGCAACGAAGAGCTGGCCACGGTGGTCGAGCGCGCCAACCGTGCCATCAAGCAGATCTTCGACAGCGAAAAGTACGACGTGATCCTGCAGGAAGTCATCTTTGCCAGTGGCCGCGTGGACATCACCGACAAGGTCATCAGAATCCTGAATGCGCCGGCGGGCCCGACCCGCTGACCTGCACCGGCGGGCAGCATGGTGCAGGCACGCTTGGGCGACCTACACCGTTTGCTCGGTGGTGAACTGATCGGCGACGCTGCACTGACGATCGCCCGCATCGGGCCCCTGCACGGTGCCGATGGCACGACCATCTCCTTCCTGTCCAACCCGCGCTACCGCGAACAGCTCGCAGGCAGCCAGGCAGGCTGCGTCATTGTCGGCCTCGATTCACGCGAGCTGGCCGCCGCGCGCGGTGCGGCAATTGTCTGCGACGATCCTTACCTGGCCTACGCCCGGCTGACCCAGTGGTGGGCAGCGCAAACGCGGCGCCTGGCCGCGCCCGGCGTGCATGCGAGTGCGGTGATCGAAGAAGGGGTGACGCTGGAGCTCGGCGCCAGCATCGGCGCGCTGGCCTTCGTCGGCCGAGGTGCCCGCATCGGCTCGGGGGCGGTCGTCGGCGCACAGTGTCACGTGGGCGAGGACGCCGCGCTGGGTGCGGGCAGCTGGCTCAAACCGCGCGTGGTGCTGGGTGACGGCTGCCGCATCGGCGCGCGCGGCATCGTGCACAGCGGTGCCGTGATCGGCGCCGATGGTTTTGGCTTCGCGCCGAATGCGGGCCGCTGGGAAAAAATCGAACAACTGGGTGTGGTGGTGATCGGTGACGACGTCGAGATCGGCGCCAACACCTGCATCGACCGCGGCGCGCTCGACGACACCGTGCTCGAGGACGGTGTCAAGCTCGACAACCTGGTGCAGATCGGTCACAACGTGCGGGTCGGCGCACACAGTGCTTTCGCCGGCTGCGTCGGCGTGGCGGGTAGCGCGCGCATTGGCCGGCATTGCACCGCCGGCGGCGGCGCCATCATCCTGGGCCACCTCGAGCTCTGCGACCACGTGCACGTCACGGCGGCCACGGTCATCACGCGGTCGATCCACAAGCCGGGCCGGTACAGCGGGTTGTTTCCCTTCGATGACAATGCGTCGTGGGAAAAGAACGCCGCCACCTTGCGGCAGCTGCATGCCCTGCGCGACCGCTTGCGGGCCCTCGAAAAAAATACAAAGACGTGATGGACATCCAGTACATCCTGCGCAAGCTCCCGCACCGCTACCCCTTCCTGCTGGTCGACAGGGTGCTCGAATTCGAGAAGGACGTGCGCATCAAGGCGCTCAAGAACGTCACCATCAACGAGCCCTTCTTTGGCGGGCACTTCCCGTCGCGGCCGGTGATGCCCGGGGTGTTGATGCTGGAAGCCCTGGCCCAGGCGGCGGCCCTGCTGTCCTTCGAGTCCATGGGCACCGACCCGGGCGACGACACGGTGGTGTACTTCGTCGGCATCGACGGCGCGCGCTTCAAGCGGCCTGTCGGCCCCGGCGACCAGCTGATCCTGGAAGCGCGCATCGATCGCGCCAAGGCCGGCATCTACAAGTACAAGACACGCGCCAGTGTCGACGGCCACACCGTCGTCGAGGCCGAACTGATGTGCACGATGCGCAAGGTGGCTTGAAACCATGGCGCAGGTGCACGCCACAGCGCTGGTCGACCAGGATGCCGACCTGGCCCCCGACGTGAGCGTGGGGCCCTACGCCGTGATCGGGCGCGGCGTGAAGATCGGCGCCGGCACCACGGTCGGCGCGCATTGCGTGATCGAAGGGCCGACCACCATCGGCCGCGACAACCGCATCTATTCGCACGCCGCGCTGGGTGCGGCGCCGCAGGACATGAAGTACCGCGACGAGCCCACCGAACTGGTCATCGGCGACCGCAACACCGTGCGCGAGTTCTGCACCTTCAACCGCGGCACGGCGCAGGACGCCGGCGTCACCCGCTTGGGCGACGACAACTGGATCATGGCCTACGTGCATATCGCGCACGACGTGCAGGTGGGCAACCGCACCATCCTGGCCAACAACGCCACGCTGGCCGGGCATGTGCATGTCGGCGACTGGGGCTTCATCGGCGGCCTCACCGGGGTGCACCAGTTCTGCAAGATCGGCGCCCACGCCATGACCGGCTTCCAGAGCCATGTGTCGCAAGATGTGCCGCCCTTCATGACCGCAGTAGGCAACCCGCTGACGGTGCCCGGCATCAATGCCGAGGGCCTGCGGCGCCGCGGCTTTTCACGCGAGCGCATCGCGCTGGTCAAGCAGATGCACCGCCTGCTGTACCGCGAAGGCCTGACACTGGAACTCGCACAGGAGGCGATCGCCGCGCTGAAAAGCGGCTTGCCCGAAGGCGAAGGCGACGGGGATGTGCAGTTGCTGCTCGACTTCCTGGCAGCCTCGACGCGCGGCATCGCCCGCTGAGGGCAGGTGACGACGATGCGGCTGGCCATGGTTGCCGGCGAGGCCTCGGGCGACTTGCTGGCCGGGCTGCTGATGGGCGGTCTGCGCCAGCGCTGGCCCGGCTTGGCGGCCCAGGGCATCGGCGGCCCGCGCATGGCCGAGCAGGGCTTTACGGCTTGGTGGCCGCACGACAAGCTCGCCGTGCGTGGCTATGTCGAGGTTCTGCGCCACTACCGCGAGATTTCGGGCATCCGGCAGCAACTGGCCGAGCGTCTGCTGGCCGACCCGCCCGCGGCCTTCATCGGTGTGGACGCGCCGGATTTCAACCTGGGGCTCGAAGCGCGATTGAAAGCGGCCGGCATCCCTTCCATCCACTTTGTCTGCCCGTCGGTGTGGGCCTGGCGCGGCGGGCGCGCGCGCAAGATGGCGGCCAGCGTCGACCATGTGCTGTGCCTCTTTCCCTTCGAGCCCGAGCTGCTGCGTGCCCACGGCGTGCAGGCCAGCTATGTCGGCCATCCGCTGGCCGATGCCATCCCGCCGGTGCCGCCGCGGGCCGCCAGCCGTGCCGCGCTGGGGTTGGGCGCGGACGACGAGGTGCTGGCCGTGCTGCCCGGCAGCCGCCGCTCGGAGATCGAGTACATCGCGCCGGTCTTCCTGCAGGCGGCCGCGCGCTTGCACCGCCTGCGCCCGGCGCTGCGTTTCGTGCTGCCGCTGGCCGGTGGCTTGCGGTCGCTGGTCGAGCCGCTGGTGGCCGCGCATGCCCCGGGCGTGCCGTTGCAACTGGTGGACGGGCGTTCGCACGAGGCGCTGGCCGCTTGCGACGTGACGCTGATTGCCAGCGGCACCGCCACGCTGGAGGCGGCGCTGTTCAAGCGCCCCATGGTCATCGGCTACCGCATGCACGGCCTGAGCTGGCAGATCATGAAGCGCATGAAGTACCAGCCATGGGTGGGCCTGCCCAACATCCTGTGCCGCGACTTCGTGGTGCCGGAACTGCTGCAGGGAGAATGCCAGCCCGAGGCGCTGGCCGGCGCCGTGCTGGCCTGGCTGGACGACCCGGCCGGCGCCGAACGGCTGGCCCGCCGCTTTGATGAACTCCATGACCTGCTGCGTCGCGACACCGCACGCTGTGCCACCGATGCCATCGCGCATATTCTTCAGGCTTGAGCAACTCGGCCCCGAGTGGTGCACGCCGGGCCTGGTGGCCGGTGTGGACGAAGCGGGCCGGGGGCCCTTGGCCGGCCCGGTGGTCGCGGCGGCGGTGATCCTGGACGATCTGCGCCCCATCAAGGGCCTGGCCGACTCCAAGGCGTTGACGGCGCTGCGCCGCGAGAAATTGTTCGACGAGATCCGCGCGCGGGCCTTGTGCAGTTCGATTGGCAGCGCCAGCGCCGAAGAGATCGACCGGCTGAACATCTTGCAGGCCACGATGCTGGCCATGCAGCGCGCCGTGCAAGGCCTGCGCTTGCTGCCCCGCCGCGTGGTGGTCGATGGCAACCGGATACCCAGTCTTACCGTGACCACGGCGGCCGTGGTCAAGGGCGATGCGCGAGTGGCCGCGATCTCCGCCGCGTCGATCCTGGCCAAGGTGCACCGCGACCGCCTGTGCCAGGACCTGCACCGCGACTTCCCGCAGTACGGCTTCGACGGCCACAAGGGCTACCCCACGCCGGCGCACCTGGCCGCGCTGCGCGAGCACGGAGCCTGCCCGGCGCACCGGCACAGCTTTGCGCCGGTGCGCGATGCGCGGCGGGATTGAACCGGCATGACGCCTCCACTGCGAATCACCTCGCGTGACAACGCCTTGCTGGTGCGCCTGCGCCGCCTGGCGCAGGACGGCGCGGTGTACCGGCGCCTGGGCCAGATCTGGGTCGAGGGCGACCACCTGTGCCGAGCGCTGCGTGCCCGTGGCAAGGCGCCGGCAATGGCCGTGATCAGCGAAGAAGCTTGGGGCCTGCCGGACTTGAAGGAACTCGCGGGATGGGCGGACAAGGTGGTCGTCGTGCCCGACCCGCTGTTTGCGGGCTTCAGTGGCCTGGAGTCGCCTGCGGGCATCGGTTTCGTCATCGATCTGCCTGCGCCGCCGGCCATCGCTGCCGACCTGCCCACCATGGTGCTGGACCGCGTGCAGGACCCTGGCAACGTCGGCAGCATCCTGCGCAGCGCGGCGGCCTTCGGTGTGCGCCAAGTAATGGCGCTGGCGGGCACGGCGGCGCTGTGGTCGCCCAAGGTGCTGCGTGCGGGCATGGGCGCGCACTTCACGCTGGCGTTGCACGAGGGCCTGGACGACATCGCGCTGCAGGCGCTGCATGTGCCGCTGCTGGCCACCAGTTCACACGCCGGCGTGTTCCTGCCGCAGGCGCCGCTGCCCTGGCCCTGCGCCTGGGTGCTGGGGCACGAGGGGCAGGGCGTGTCGGCGGCGCTGCTGGCGCTCTGCGCGCTGCAGGTGCGCATCCCGCAGCCGGGGGGTGAGGAGTCGCTGAACGTGGCCGCGGCGGCGGCGGTGTGCCTGTACGAGTCGCAGCGCCGCCTTCAGTAGATCAGCCTGTCCGGACGCAGGTCGCGCAGGATGGTGGTCGCGATTTCCTCGATCGACTTGTGGGTCGACGACAGCCAGGCGATGCCCTCGCGGCGCATCATGGACTCGGCTTCGTTGACCTCGTAGCGGCAGTTCTCTGGCGCGGCATAGCGGCTGCCCGGGCGGCGTTCGTTGCGGATCTGCGCCAGCCTGTCGGCCGCGATGGTCAGGCCGAAGCACTTGCGCTTGTGCGGGGCCAGGGGCGTGGGCAGCCTGCCGCGTTCGAAGTCTTCGGGGATCAACGGGTAGTTGGCGGCCTTGATGCCGTGCTGCATCGCCAGGTAGAGCGATGTGGGCGTCTTGCCGCTGCGGCTGACGCCGACCAGGATCACGTCGGCCACGTCCAGGTTGCGTGACGATTGCCCGTCGTCATGGGCCAGCGAGAAGTTGATGGCTTCGATGCGGTCGTGGTATTCCTGGCTGTGGCTGGTGTCGGTGAAGCGGCCGACGCGGTGGTTGCTCTTGACGCCGAACTCTTCCTCCAGCGGCTCGACGAAAGTCCGGAACATGTCCATCACCCGACCCCTGCAGTCCGGTCCGGTGACGATGTCGCGAACCTCGTCGTTGACCAGCGTGATGAACACGATCGACCGCTTGCCCTCGCGGGCCGTGACTTCGTTGATCTCGGACACCACCACGCGGGCTTTCTCGGGTGTGTCGATAAAGGGGCGGCGCACGTGCCGGGGCTTGGACGGGAACTGCGCCAGGATGGAGTTGCCGAATGTCTCCGCGGTGATGCCGGTGCCGTCAGACACGAAAAACACGGTGCGATCGGTCATGGGGTGCGTACTTTCGGCGGTTCGAGCGAGTTCGGGCGGGTTCAGGCGGGTACGAGCGATCGATCATAAGTATCAAGTCCTTAGAATCGTTTCGAACATTCCGCCATCACGGCCTAGACATGAACCTCCAGCGCGCATTAGAAGAAAAAGACAGCGCGACAGGCTGCGGTTCGGCCCGGCATGCGGAAGCACCGCTTTACTCACATCACGGAGCTTTCCCATGTCACACGCCACCCTGGCGACCGCCCTGGTCGTCCCGTTCGAACAACTGAGAATGACCGATGTCGAGGTCGTGGGCGGAAAGAACGCCTCCCTCGGCGAGATGATCAGCCAACTGGCCGGCACGGGCGTGCGCGTGCCCGGCGGTTTTGCCACCACGGCCGATGCGTTCCGCCAGTTCGTGCGCCACGGCGGTCTGGCCGCGCGCATCCAGGCCCGGTTGGATGCGCTGGATGTCGAAGACGTGCGCGCTTTGGCTGAGGCCGGGGCGCAGATTCGCCAGTGGGTGATTGACACCCCCTTTCCGGCCGATCTGGAAGCGGCCATCCGGGCAGAGTTCGCGCGCCTGTCCGAAGGCAGCCCAGGCGTCAGCTTTGCAGTGCGGTCGTCCGCCACCGCAGAGGACCTGCCCGATGCCTCGTTCGCCGGCCAGCAGGAAAGCTTCCTGAACGTCAGTGGCATCGACGACGTGCTTCACCGCATGAAGGAAGTGTTCGCGTCGCTCTACAACGACCGCGCCATCAGCTACCGCGTCCACAAAGGCTTTGCGCACGCCGACGTGGCCTTGTCGGCCGGCGTGCAACGCATGGTGCGGTCCGACCTGGGCGCGGCCGGCGTGCTGTTCACCATCGACACCGAGTCCGGCTTCAAGGACGTGGTCTTCATCACCTCCAGCTACGGTCTGGGCGAGCTGGTGGTGCAGGGTGCCGTGAATCCCGACGAGTTCTACGTTCACAAGCCGACCCTGGCGGCAGGCAAGTTCCCGATCATCCGGCGCGTGCTGGGCTCCAAGCTGCAGCGCATGAGTTTTGCCAGCGCTGACGACAAGGGTCAGGGCAGCAAGCTGGTCAGCGTGGCCGACACCCCGCCCGAGCAGCGCAACCGCTACTCGCTCAGCGACGCCGACATCGTCGAGCTGGCCCGTTACGCCGTGATCATCGAGGGTCACTACGGCCGCGCCATGGACATCGAGTGGGGCAAGGACGGCGCCGACGGCAAGCTCTACATCCTGCAGGCCCGGCCGGAAACGGTAAAGAGCCAGTCCGAAGGCCGTGTCGAGCAGCGCTACAAGCTGGTGGGCAAGGGCACCGTGTTGGCCGAGGGCAGGGCGATCGGGCAGAAGGTGGGTACCGGGCCCGTGCGTCTGGTGCGTTCGCCCGCCGAGATGGAGCGCGTGCAGCCCGGCGACGTGCTCGTCACAGACATGACCGACCCCAACTGGGAACCGGTGATGAAGCGGGCCTCGGCAATAGTCACCAACCGCGGCGGGCGCACCTGCCACGCCGCCATCATCGCGCGCGAACTCGGCATCCCGGCCGTGGTGGGCTGCGGTGATGCCACCGAGCGGGTGCAAGAAGGTGCGCTGGTGACCGTGTCCTGCGCCGAAGGCGACACCGGCTTCATCTATGACGGCCTGCTCGAGACCCAGGTGACCGACGTGCAGCGCGGCGAGCTGCCCTACTGTCCGATCAAGATCATGATGAACGTGGGCAACCCCCAACTCGCCTTCGACTTCGCGCAGATGCCGAACTCCGGCGTCGGCCTGGCGCGGCTCGAGTTCATCATCAACAACAACATCGGGGTGCACCCCAAGGCCATCCTCGACTACCCGAACATCGAGCCCGACCTGAAGAAGGCCGTCGAGTCCGTGGCCCGCGGCCACGCGTCGCCTAGGGCTTTCTACGTCGACAAGCTCACCGAGGGCATTGCCACGATCGCGGCTTCATTCTGGCCCAAGCCGGTGATCGTGCGCTTGTCCGACTTCAAGAGCAACGAGTACCGCAAGCTGATCGGCGGCACGCGCTACGAGCCCGATGAAGAAAACCCCATGCTGGGCTTTCGCGGCGCCAGCCGCTACATCAGCGGCGATTTCAAGGACGCCTTCGCGATGGAGTGCGAGGCGCTGAAGCGGGCCCGCGTCGACATGGGCCTGACCAACATCGAGATCATGGTGCCCTTCGTGCGCACCGTGAGGCAGGCCGAGCGCGTGATGCAGATGCTGGCCGAGCGCGGCCTGCAGCGCGGCGTGGGCGGCCTGAGGGTCATCATGATGTGCGAGGTGCCCAGCAACGCGATCCTGGCCGAGCAGTTCCTGCAGCACTTCGACGGCATGTCCATCGGCTCCAACGACCTGACGCAATTGACGCTGGGCCTGGACCGCGACTCGGGCCTGGAGCAGTTGGCGGGCGACTTCGACGAGCGCGACCCTGCCGTCAAGGCGCTGATCTCGCGCGCCATCGCGGCCTGCCGCGCCACGGGCAAGTACGTCGGCATCTGCGGTCAGGGGCCCAGCGACCACCCCGACTTCGCCGACTGGCTGGCGGCCGAGGGCATCGTGTCTATCTCGCTCAACCCCGACAGCGTGGTGGAAACCTGGCAACGACTGGCCAAGCGGGTCTGAGTCCGAAGTGCTGACGTTCCTGAACAGCTTTCAACTGGTGCTGTACATCGCGCTGCTCGCGCTGCTGGGGCAGGGCGTCTTGCATTTGCTGGCCGGCGCCGAGCGCGACAGCAACTTTTTCTACAAGTTGCTGCAGGTGCTGAGCAAGCCATTCACATGGCCCGTCCGCAAGCTCACGCCCAGGCAGGTCGGCGACTCGCAAGTGCCCGTCGTCACCTTCTTCCTGCTGGTGGTCGTCTACGCAGTCGTCACTTTCGAGCGCGCTGATATCTGCATCCGTTCGAACATGGTCGGCCAGACCGGGTGCCGATGATGCGGATGGCTTTTCAGTGGATGAAGCTGCGTGCCATGTCGCTGCTGGTGCTGGGCCGCAACGACGCTGCGCTGGAGCTGTTTAACCAGATGGCCGTCCGCTGGCCCGACGACACCTACCCTCTGGCCAGCCGCGCCCATCTGCTGGCCCAAAAGCAGCAGACCGACGCCGCGCTGGTCGATTCGCGGCGGCTGGTGGCGTTGCGGCCCCAGCATGCCCCGACCTGGTTCAACCACGGATTCATGCTCGAAGCCGCGGGCCGGCTCGACGACGCCTTGCTCGCGTTCGGGCGGGCCACCACGCTGGACGGGCAGCTCGACCGCGCCTGGTACGGACAGGGCTTGGTGCTGATCCGCCTGAAGCGCTACGACGAGGCCGTGCTGGCGCTGAAGCGCACCACCGAGCTGCAGCCCATGAGCCCGTACGGCTGGTACCAGCTGGCGAGGGTTCATGTGGATCGACACCAGCCCGATGAAGCGGTGAAGATCATCAGGCATCTGAAGGGTTTCGAGCCCAAGGTGGCCGCGCAGCTGGAACGGGAAACGGGCTTGCTGACAATCGCGACGACAAATGATGAAGGTCAGTGACAACCATCAACGCTACTGGCGGAAGAACCTGCGGATCACTGCAATCCTGTTGGTGATCTGGTTCGTGGTGACCTACGTCGTGGCGTACTACGCCCGCGATCTGAGCTTCGTCATGGCGGGCTGGCCCTTCAGCTTCTGGATGGGCGCGCAGGGCGCGCTGGTGGTCTACGTGGCAATCATCTGGTACTACGCGCACTGCATGAACAAGCTGGACATCGAGCACGGCGTGGCCGAGGAGGAATGACTTGGCCGGCTTCAGTTTCGAACCCCAGAGCGGGGTCTCTAACAAAGAGGCCAATGCGGCCTTCAAGAAGGGCCTGACGAAGATCTATTCCTGGTACGCGGGCGGCTTCATCGTCTTCGTCATCGCATTGGGCATCGCCGAGCAGATGGGCTTGTCGCGCGGCGCCATCGGCATCGTCTTCCTGCTCGCCACGGTGGCCCTGTATGCCGGCATCGGCATCATGAGCCGCACCAACGACGCGGCCGAGTACTACGTGGCCGGTCGCCGTGTGCCCGCCCTGTACAACGGCATGGCCACCGGCGCCGACTGGATGAGTGCGGCCTCGTTCATCGGCCTGGCCGGTACGCTGTACCTGTCGGGTTACGGTGGTCTGGCCTTCATCATGGGCTGGACCGGCGGCTACTGCCTGGTGGCACTGTTCCTGGCGCCGTACCTGCGAAAGTTCGGTCAGTTCACGATCCCCGACTTTCTGGGAGCCCGCTATGAGGGTCACGCGGCGCGGTTCGTCGGCATCCTGATCGCCATCCTGGTGTCCTTCGTGTATGTCGTGGCCCAGATCTACGGCGTCGGTCTCATCACCACGCGCTTGTCGGGCCTGGCCTTCGAGATCGGCATCTTCGTCGGCCTGGGCGGCATTCTGGTGTGTTCGTTCCTGGGCGGCATGCGCGCGGTCACGTGGACGCAGGTGGCTCAGTACATCATTCTCATCATCGCCTACCTGATCCCGGTGGTGTGGCTGTCGGTCAAGCAAACCGGTGTACCCATTCCGCAGGCCATCTACGGCTCGCAGTTGGAAAAGGTCACGGCCAAGGAAGAGACTCTGATCGCCGACCTCAAGGAAAAGGAGGTCATCGCGATCTTCAAGCAGCGCTCCGATGACCTGGCCGCGAAGCTCAAGGACGTCCGCGCGGCCCTGGCCGCCGACAAGGCGGCTGCTTTGAAGAAGGTGGTCGACCTCAAGGCGTCGAGTGCGCCTCTGGCGGAGGTGCAGGCCGCGGAAAAGGCGCTGGCGGCCGTGCCGAAGGACGAAGCCGCAGCCAAGACGGCATGGACCGCAGGCCAGGTCGCCAACGACGCCCGCGCGCGCCCCCTGGCCGGTATGCCGCGCCATGCTAAGGCCTATGCGGGCGACCCGAATGGCGACGAGGGTGCGCAGAAGACCTTTAACGAGTCGCGGCGCAACTTTCTGGCACTCGTGTTTTGCCTGATGGTGGGCACCGCTGCGCTGCCGCACATCCTGATGCGCTACTACACGACGCCGTCGGTGAAGGAAGCGCGCATCTCGGTGACCTGGTCGCTGTTCTTCATCTTCTTGCTCTACTTCACGGCGCCGGCCCTGGCCGTCCTGGTGAAGTACCAGGTGTTCAACGTGCTCGTGGGCACGCCTTTCGACCAGTTGCCGGCCTGGGTGGGTTCGTGGGCCAAGGTGGACCCGGTGCTGCTGGCGATCGAAGACGTCAACAAGGACGGCATCTTTCAGCTGGGTGAGATGCGCATCGGTGGCGACATCATCGTGCTGGCCACGCCGGAAATTGCCGGGCTGCCCTACGTCATTTCTGGTCTGGTGGCTGCGGGCGGCCTGGCTGCTGCGTTGTCCACAGCCGACGGCTTGTTGCTGACCATCGCCAACGCGCTGAGCCACGACCTGTACTACAAGATGATCGACCCCAACGCGCCGACTTCGCGCCGGGTGATGATCTCCAAGGTACTGTTGCTTGTCGTGGCGCTGGCCGCGGCTTACGTGGCGTCACTGAAGATCGCCGACATTCTGTTTTTGGTGTCTGCCGCCTTCTCGCTGGCTGCAGCGGGCTTCTTCCCCGCGCTGGTGCTGGGCATCTTCTGGAAGCGGGCCAACAAGTGGGGTGCGGTGCTGGGCATGCTGTCGGGGGTATCGATCACTTTTTACTACATGGCCACGACCCAGGTCTGGATGCGCAGCCTGTTCAACGTGACATCGTCGATCGCCGACAACACCTGGTGGGGCATTCTGCCCATCTCGGCCGGCATCTTCGGCGTGCCGCTGGGCTTCGCGGTGATCATCATCGTGAGCCTGCTCACGCCGGCGCCCAAGCCCGAGATCCAGGAACTGGTGGAGTACGTGCGCTACCCGAACCTAAACACCACGCGCGGCTGACCCGTCCAAGTACGGCAAACCGCAGGCAGTCGTTGCGTTATGATCGAAAGCTTTTCCCTTGCCGCACCCCACCTTTGCTGACGCATCCCCGGGGCGGCTGCCCGCAGCAATTCCGCTGCGGAATCCACAAGGAGTGTTCATGCGTCATTACGAGATCGTTCTGCTGATCCATCCGGATCAAAGCGAACAGGTTCCAGCCATGCTGGAACGCTACAAAACCCTGGTCGCCACCGGCGGCGGCAAGGTGCACCGCGTCGAGGACTGGGGTAGGCGCCAGCTGGCCTACATGATCCAGAAACTCGCGAAAGCACATTACCTGTGCCTGAACATCGAGTGCACTCAGGAAACGCTGACCGAGATCGAGACCGGCTTCCGTTTCAACGACGCCGTGTTGCGCCACCTCACGGTGTCGCGCGACAAGGCCGAGAGCACCCCATCGATCATGATGAAGGCGGTGGAGCGCGAAGAGTCACGCAAGGAGCGCCACGAGGCTTCGGCCTGACGGCCCGGGCCGCGTTCGTGCAATCGCTCCTGTCCGGCCCTTCGACATGAACCGGGTGGTTCTTTCGGGTGTGCTGGTGGAGCGCCAGGCGTTGCGATACACCCCCGCCGGCCTGCCGGCGCTGAACATGGGTCTCAAGCACGAGTCCACGCTCAGCGAAGACGGCCAGCCCCGCCAAGTCTCGATGGAGATGCGGGCGGTGGCCATCGGGGGCATCACGCAACGACTGGGGACCATGGCGTTGGGTGCGGAAGGCCTGTTCGGCGGCTTTCTGACCAACGCGCGCAACGGACGCGGTGTCTTGCTGCACATCACTTCGGTCGAGCCTGTGGCCTGACCGGTTTCATATGATCAATCTCAATTCTTCTGGAGGTCACTATGCCCCCACCACGTGGTAAAGGTCGGTTTTCCAAGGACAAGCGTCCCAAGCGCAACACCCAGGCTCTGCTGTTCCGTCGCAAGCGCTTCTGTCGCTTCACGGTCGCAGGCGTCAAGGAAATCGACTACAAGGAAATCGATGTCCTGCGCGACTTCGTCGGCGAAAACGGCAAGATCACGCCGGCCCGCCTGACCGGCACGCGCGCGTTCTATCAGCGTCAGCTGACCACGGCCATCAAGCGCGCGCGCTTCCTGGCCTTGCTGCCGTACTCTGACCAACACAAGGTCTGAAGGGACACGCCATGCAAATCATTCTTCTGGAAAAGATCGGCAAGCTCGGTGATCTGGGCGACGTCGTCAAGGTCAAGGGCGGCTACGCCCGCAATTACTTGATCCCGAGCAAGCTGGCGCGCCGCGCCACCGAGTCCGCGATCAAGGAGTTCGAAGTACGCCGCGCCGACCTGGAAAAGGCCGCTGCTGCCAAGCTGGCTGCCGCGCAGGCGCTGGGTGAGCAGATGTCCGGCAAGACCGTGCGCATCGCCCAGAAAGCCGGCGTGGACGGACGGTTGTTCGGCTCGGTGACCAACGCCGATGTCGCTGAAGGCCTGACCAAGATGGGCCTGACCGTCGCCAAATCGCAGGTGCGCATGCCCACCGGCCCGCTCAAGACGGTGGGAGAGCACACCGTCAGCGTCGCGGCCCACAGCGACGTGGTCGTCGATGTGCTGGTGCAGGTCGTCGCGCAGAACGACTGATCGACGCTTTCGGCACCTGCGGGTGCCAGGAATGGGCCGGCGCAAGCCGGCCTTTTCAATTCTCCTTTGCGTTTTCCCGCGCACTCCACCGGCTGTCCACAGCTTGTCCACGAGACATCACCCGTCCGCCGAACTACGATTGCCGTCATGATGAATGTTGTCTTTCAACCTCGCGACACCGCCTCGCCACGCGACGATGAAGTGGCACGGCTGCGCACGCCGCCGCATTCGGTGGAAGCCGAACAGAGCGTGCTGGGCGGCCTGCTGCTGGACAACCTGGCCTGGGACCGCGCGGGCGACTTGCTGACCGACAGCGACTTCTACCGCTACGAACACCGCTTGATCTACGCCGCCATCGGCGCGCTGGTGGCAGGCAGCAAGCCGGCCGACGTGATCACTGTCTTCGAGCAGTTGCAAAGCCATGGCAAGGCCGACGACTGCGGCGGACTGGCCTACATCAACGCGCTGGCGCAAAGCGTGCCGAGTGCTGCGAATATGCGGCGTTATGCCGAGATCGTCCGCGAGCGTTCCATCCTGCGCAAGCTGATCGCCGCCAGCGACGAGATCGCCACCACCGCCTTCAATCCGCAGGGCCGCGCCGTCAGCGGCATCCTCGACGAAGCCGAGAGCAAGATCTTCAAGATCGGCGAAGAAGGTTCGCGCCAACGCCAGGGCTTCCAGGGCATCGACAAGCTGGTTGTGGCGCTGATCGACCGGGTGCAGGAACTGCACGACAACGGCGCCGAGGAAGTCACCGGCGTGCGCACGGGCTTTTATGACCTGGACCGCATGACGGCCGGTCTGCAGAAGGGCGACCTCATCGTGCTGGCGGCGCGGCCGTCGATGGGCAAGACAGCCTTTGCGCTGAACATCGCCGAACACGTGGCCGTGCAGGAAGGTCTGCCGGTGTTGATGTTCTCGATGGAAATGGGCGCCTCGCAGCTGGCACTGCGCATGGTGGGCAGCCTGGGGCGAATCGACCAGCAGGGCCTGCGCACCGGGCGGCTCAAGAACGACGAGTGGGAACGCCTGACTGAGGCCGTCGAGCGGCTGGGCCAGGTGCAGATGTACATCGACGAGACGCCGGCGCTAACTTCCGCCGAGCTGCGTGCGCGTGCCCGCCGCATGGCGCGGCAGTTCGGCACGCTGGGCCTGATCGTCATCGACTACCTGCAGCTGATGAGCGGCTCCAGCAGCGGAGACGAAAACCGCGCCACAGAGATCGGCGAAATCTCGCGCGGCCTGAAGGCCCTGGCCAAGGAGTTGCAGTGCCCGGTGATCGCGCTGTCGCAACTGAATCGCAGCGTCGAGAGCCGCAACGACAAGCGCCCGATGATGAGCGACCTGCGCGAATCAGGCGCCATCGAGCAGGATGCCGACGTCATCATGTTCATCTACCGCGATGACTACTACGACAAGGCGAGCAAGGAACCCGGCGTGGCAGAGATCGTCATCGGCAAGCAGCGCAACGGCCCGGTGGGCACGGTGAAACTGACTTTCCTGAAGCCGCTGACGCGCTTCGACAACCTCGCCCCCGGCAGCAGCAGCGGCGCGTACTGAACACCCGCGCAGGGACCCCGCCCGGCAGCACTTTCGCTTACTTGAACAGGTCTTTGACCCGGTTGGTCCAGCTCTTGGATGTCGGCGAGTGGCGGTCGCCGGCCTGCTTGAAGGCTTCGTCCAGTTCCTTCAGCAGCTTGCGCTGATGCTCGGTGAGCTTTACCGGCGTTTCCACGCTGACGTGGCAGTACAGGTCGCCGGGGTAGCTCGATCGCAGACCCTTGATGCCCTTGCCGCGCAGGCGGAAGGTCTTGCCGTGCTGGGTGCCCTCGGGCAGCTCAATCTCGGCCTTGTTGCCCAGCGTGGGCACCTCGATGTTGCCGCCGAGCGCCGCGGTGGTCAGGCCCACCGGCACGGAGCAGTGCAGGTCGTCGCCGTCGCGCTCGAAGATCTCGTGCTGCTTGACGCGGATCTCGATGTACAAATCGCCTGCCGGGCCGCCGTTGGTGCCCGGCTCGCCGTTGCCGGCTGACCGGATGCGCAT
>ENA-OFCE01000895-OFCE01000895.1-metagenomes-genome-assembly--contig:-NODE-895-length-17276-cov-2.805470_pt1 | contig 17276 bp, 15 predicted proteins | sample MGYA00153388_OFCE01 | MGnify analysis MGYA00153388
GGGAAGTAATAATGAATATTCCAAAAGAACTAAAGTACTCCAAGGATCACGAATGGGTCAAGGTAGAAGGGAAAGTTGCTATCATTGGGGTAACTGATTTTGCTCAATCGCAGTTAGGTGATGTCGTTTTTGTAGAATTGCCAGATGAGTCAGGTACAGTGAAAGTGGGGGATGGTTTTTCTGTCATTGAGTCAGTAAAGGCAGTATCGGATATTTATGCGCCGGTCTCCGGAAAAATTGTAAAAACGAACCAAGCTCTTACTGATGCTCCCGACCTGATCAATCAAGAACCTTATGGTGAAGGTTGGATTGTTGTTATTGAAATGTCTGACAGCAGTGAATTAGATGATCTTTTAGATAGCGACGCATATGCTCAGTTGGTGGCGGAGGGAGGACACTAGAAATGGCTTGGAGTTATCTTCCTCATACAAAAGCTGATAGACGTGAGATGCTAGATGCTGTTGGCGTCGATTCAGTGGAAAAATTATTTGAAGACGTACCAGCCGATTTGCGAATGACCAGGACATTAAAGTTGCCGCCAGCCCTGCCTGAACAGGGTTTAGTTAAACATCTCAAAGCACTGGCAAAAACGAATGCCAATCTTCAAGAATTAACTTGCTTTCTAGGTGCAGGAGCTTATGACCATTATATTCCCAGTGTAGTTCATCATATCATTGGACGCTCTGAATTTTACACTGCCTACACGCAATATCAGCCAGAGATTTCCCAGGGGTATTTGCAGGCGTTATGGGAATACCAATCAATGATCTGCGAGATTACAGGTATGGAAGTGGCTAATGCCTCCATGTATGATGGCGGTACAGCCGTTGCTGAAGCCGCTATGATGGCGTGTGCCAGTTCTAAGAAAACGGCAATTGTAATGGCCGAGGCCGTCCATCCCCATTATCGGGAGACATTTCTGACCTATGCCAAGGATAAAAAGATTGAACTTAAACTGGCGCCATATAGCGATGGCTTGACTGATTTAAACAAGATGCCCCAGATGATAGATGATTCGACAGCGGCTGTCGTCGTGCAATTTCCTAATTTTTTTGGCTGCATTGAGGATTTGAAAAGCATCGCAGAAATGGCCCACGCTAAGGGAGCATATCTGATTGCTGTTGTTGACCCTATTTCTATGGGGCTTCTAGAATCTCCCGGTGCGCTAGGTGCAGATATCGTAGTCGGAGAAGGTCAAGGTTTGGGAATTTCAATATCTTTTGGCGGTCCATATCTCGGTTTCTTTGCAACAACGGAAAAGCTCATGAGAAAAATGCCTGGTCGAATTGTCGGTCAGACAGTAGACAACAGAGGCAATCGTGGTTTTGTACTGACGCTTCAAGCTCGTGAACAACATATTCGGCGTGAAAAGGCGACCTCAAATATTTGTTCCAATGAAGCACTTTGTGCTTTGACATCTGCCGTTTACATGAGTACTTTAGGCAAAGCAGGTTTACGGGAGGTTGCAGCACAATGCATTCAAAAAGCCCATTATGCATTTCGTTCACTGACAAGTTTAAAAGGATGTGAACCTGTATTCTCGGGAGCATTCTTTAAAGAATTCGCTGTCAGGCTGAATAAACCAGTTTCCCAAATTAATAAAAAATTGTTGGCTAAAGGAATCTTAGGAGGACTGGATCTTAGTAAATACTATCCTGAACTTGAAAACTGCATGCTCGTCTGTGTTACTGAAAAACGTAGCAAAGAAGAGATAGACGGGTTGGTTCGTGAAATGGGGGAAGCGTTATGAAAACAAAACAGTCGACTATATTCGAAATCAGCAAGCCTGGGCGTTTTGCCCTAGATCTGCCAAAAAGTGACGTTCCCACTTATGAGATTGAAACACTTGTACCAGCTAACCTCCTAAGATCAAAATACGCGGAACTTCCGGAGGTAAGCCAGCCAGATGTAATGAGGCATTACACCGCCCTCTCAAATCGAAACTTTGGTGTTGACTCGGGATTTTATCCCCTTGGTTCATGCACGATGAAGTATAATCCTAAAGTGAATGAGGATGTTTGCCGATATCCAGGTTTTGCAGAGATTCACCCTTTACAAGATGTTGAGTCAATCCAAGGAGCGCTAGAAATTCTTTACCAAATGGAACTGTATTTAGCAGAGATTGCCGGAATGGATGCAGTTACAATGCAGCCTGTGGCGGGTGCCCATGGTGAGTTGACAGGATTAAAACTCATCAGGGAGTATCATCGCTCACGGGGGGAAGTAAGAAATAAAGTGATTGTGCCTGACTCTGCTCATGGTACAAATCCGGCCACTGCAACTGTTTGTGGATTGGAAATCATTGAAATTAAGTCCAATGATGACGGTTCAATTAACCTAGATGCGCTAAAAGCTGCTGTGGGTTTAGATACTGCGGCATTGATGCTTACTAACCCAAGTACGTTAGGTTTGTTCGAAAAAAACATCAAAGAAATTGCCCAAATCGTTCATGCTGCCGGCGGACTGTTATATTACGATGGGGCTAATACGAACGCAGTAATGGGGATTGTGCGTCCAGGCGATATGGGTTTTGATGTAGTACATATTAACCTCCATAAAACCTTTTCTACGCCCCACGGCGGCGGTGGACCTGGCTCTGGGCCTGTCGGTGTAAAAAAAGAGTTAATTCCATTTTTGCCTGTTCCCATAGTAACCTTCGATGGGGGGAAATATGATCTGGAATATGATCGACCTCTCTCCATTGGAAGAATGCATTCTTTTTACGGTAATTTCGGAGTTATTGTACGGGCCTATGCCTATATCCGCACGATGGGACCAGATGGACTTCGGCAAGCAAGTGAAGATGCCGTTCTAAATGCAAACTATTGTTTGAGTCAATTAAGAGAAGACTACTATGCTCCCTTTGACCGGTATAGCATGCATGAATGCATAATTACCTCTAAAAATCAAAAGCAGTTTGGAGTAAAGACGCTGGATATCGCAAAACGACTATTGGATTATGGGTATCACCCGCCAACCATTTACTTTCCGCTTATCGTTGATGAAGCGATAATGATTGAACCTACCGAGACGGAAAGCAAAGAAACCCTGGATGGTTTTATTAAGGCTATGCGGGAAATAGCGAAAGAAGCGAGAACTGACGTAACGCAAATTCTTAATGCTCCCCACGACACCGTTGTGGGAAGGCTTGATGAAACTGCGGCGGCACGGAAACCGGTAGTAAGATGGAAACCTTAGATTTGCTGGTCCAAGAGGGGTGGCGGATCAGGCAGAAAAATTTTCAGTCAAATATTAAATTTTCATATCCTAATGAAACCAAAGCTGTAAGTGTTACAGGCGGTACATGTGAGTTAAACTGCGCGCACTGCGGAGGTCACTATTTAAAGGGGATGAAGGCACTTGCAGATATCCCGGAGGGGGATGGACTCACAGCACGCAGCCTTTTAATCAGCGGCGGGTGTACAGCCGAAGGCAAGGTTCCCATCGCTGAGCATATAGCCCAAATTGCGGCAATGAAACAAAAGATGAAGTATAACGTACATGTTGGTCTGGTTGACGAGGAAGACATCCAACAAATAGCTAAGGTAGCGGACAAAGTTTCTTTTGATTTTATCGGGGATGATGCAACGATAAAAGAAGTCTTAGGAATTGATCGTACCGTTTCAGATTATGTTGCGTGCTACCAGAAGCTTAGAAAAAGTTGTTCTGTGATTCCCCATGTATGCATTGGGCTTCATGGCGGCGAGATTAGAGGTGAATACCAAGCGATCAGGCACCTAAAAGCACTTGGAGTAGACGGGATTACTTTTATTGTATTTACTCCGACGAAGGGTACACGTTTTGCTGATTGCAAGCCCCCTCCTATCGAAGATGTGTTAAACGTACTGGTTAGCGCGAGAAGAGAGCTTCCCGCGCTGCCGATTCATCTTGGATGCATGCGGCCAGGAGGTACCTATCGTCAGGAATTGGATTTATGGGCAGTTCGCTTAGGGATTAACGGCATTGTAAATCCAGTTTCAGGGGCGGTACGGTTGGCTCAAAATCTCGGATTGGTGATAGAGCGGCGAGAGGAGTGCTGTGTATTATGACGTTATGGAAATTATCTGCGGGAACAGCCAGTGTAATTGGTAAAAAACGAATAAAAAGTGAAGCGCTTTTCAATACCGCCTATATTATGCTGGGTGATAAATGTCGCAATAACTGCAGCTTTTGTTCCCAGTCTCAGAGCAGCAGTGCAAGAGGAGATCTTTTATCTAGAATAACATGGCCTGCCTTTGATGCGAACGAAGTTACATCAGGTATTTCCTCAGCCTATTCGAAAGGAGATTTAAAAAGAGTCTGTCTTCAGGTTGTTAACAGCGAAAATAGCTGGGATGCTACGTTAGAAGCAGTACGAAAATTAAGTGCGGATGGTCCTAAGCCTATCTGCGTGTCAAATCATATCACGGATGCTGGGCAGGCCGCCGAAATGATTGCAGCAGGAGCTGAAAGAATTTGTATCGCAATGGATGCTGCCACTTCGGGGATCTATCGACTTGTTAAAGGTCAAGATTGGGAAGAAAGAATCCGTCTGTTACAAGAATGTGCGGGTATTTTTCCGGGAGCCGTAACGACACACTTGATCGTCGGACTTGGTGAGACGGAAGAAGAAGCGGTGAATTTTATCGCTGATTGTATTGAACTCGGAATCACTGTAGGGTTATTTGCTTTTACGCCGATACCAGGTACGGCTATGGCTGACAAGAGGCCCCCTTCCATCTCTCACTACCGGCGAGTGCAAATTGCTCATTATCTTATGCGTAAGGGCTATTGCCGCAGTGCAATCCGCTTTGCCAACGGAAAAATTAGCAGCTGCAACGTTTCTGATTTAGCTAAGATGCTGGCCGATGGAAAGGCTTTTGAAACCACCGGCTGCGCTGACTGCAATCGACCGTATTATAATGAGCGGCCTGGCGGAATTATGTATAATTATCCTCGGCCGCTCACCAGAGATGAAGTCGAGCAAGCAATGATGGAGAGCGGTATAGGTGGTGAATCTTATGGTCTGGCGTGTTCTTGATACCGGCATAAACGATGCTGCCTTGAATATGGCAATCGATGAAGCAATTCTGTTAGCTCATAGTGCGGGAGACGTTCCTCCTACCCTCCGATTTTACGGCTGGAAACCAGCCGCAGTAAGTTTGGGATATTTTCAAAAAGCAAAATCCGAGATTGATCTAGAACAATGCGATGCATTGGGCATCGATGTAGTGAGAAGATTGACGGGAGGTCGGGCAGTACTGCACGAAACAGAATTGACCTACAGTATTGTCGTCAAAGAGGATGATCCTCTCGTACCCCAAACTATAACTGCATCATACCGGTATTTTAGTAATGGACTTCTTGCCGGCTTGGAAAAGATGGGTATTAGAGCGCAGATGAGTATGCCACGCGGGGCATATGGTAAAGTAAGAGAAAAGGATCAACATTCATCTGCCGCATGTTTTGATGCCCCATCCCATTATGAAATTACTTATGAGGGACGCAAGCTGGTTGGCAGTGCCCAAGTTCGTAAGCATGGTGTTATACTTCAGCATGGATCAATTTTGTTACAGTTCTCTGCTGAAAAACTTGCCGCTGTACTGAAGGTTTCTTCCTCTCAGAGACGACAATTAATGATCGGCATGCTGTCTAGCGGCGTGACATCGATTGATCAAATTCGAGGGTGCCATACAACATGGGAGGAGACGCGTGATGCTGTAATGGCTGAATTTGGTCCGAAGATCGGCGTTGAGACCCAAAGAGGATGCCTAACCCAAAAAGAAGTAGAAACCAGCAATATGCTCATAGAATCCAAATATAGTCAATCCCAATGGAATTTACTGCGTTAATGAGAGAGGGGGAAAGGCATGAGTTATGATGTAGCCGTTATTGGCGGCGGTCCGGGAGGATATGTAGCTGCTATTCGGGTGGCTCAGTTAGGCGCTAAGGTTCTTTTGATAGAAAAAGATCAATTGGGCGGTGTCTGCTTTAACCGGGGCTGCATTCCGACTAAGACGCTCCTGAAAAGCGCTGAAAAATGGCGTGATTTACAACATTGCAATGAATTTGGTCTTATGGCCGACAATCTTGGCTTTGATTTTAAATTGGTGACCAAGCGCGTGAATCAGGTAGTAGAGCAGATGCAAAAAGGTATTGGTCAATTGATAAAAAGTAATGGTATTGATTATAAAGTCGGAAGGGCAAGTCTTACAGCCCGTAATCAAATAAGCGTAAACGCGAATTCAGGGACTGAGCAGTATTCTGCTCGGAAAATTATATTGGCAACTGGTTCTGCGCCAATGGGTTTGCCAGTACCGGGAAGCGAATTGCCAGCGGTTATCAATAGTGATCAATTATTGGCAATGAACCAGGTGCCTGGAAATATGGTTGTTATTGGTGCGGGAGCAGTTGGGATTGAGTTTGCGGCAATTTTCCAGTCATTTGGCTGCAACATCACTGTGATCGAAATGCTGCCGAACATATTGCCGAATATCGATAATGAAATCGTAAAACGTATGGCGCTGCTTTTGCGCAAGCAGGGAATTAACATGTTGACCAATACCCGTGTGACTGGAATTAAACCTGGAAATAGGGGGGCTATTGTAGAGATTTCTAATGGAACCACTACGCAGCAAATTGAAACGGAAAAGGTGCTGGCGTCAATCGGAAGAATTCCGGTGGTTTCTGGGTTAGGCTTAGATGAGGTCGGAATTGAGTATACTTCCAAGGGTATTAAGGTCAATGCAAAAATGGAGACAAACGTTGAGGGCGTTTATGCAATTGGAGATGTCACAGGAGAATACATGTGGGCACATGCTGCCTCAGCTGCGGCGATGATTGCTGCAGAAAACGCCTGCGGACAAAATGTAACGGTAGACTACAAGGCAGTTCCGGGGTGTATATACACGACACCTGAAGTGGCTATGGTGGGACTAACCGAGCAGGAAGCACTAGCTCAGGGGAAAGAGTTCAAAGTAAGTAAGTTTAATTTCGCTGGGAATGGTAAAGCGGTATCAATGGGTGAAACCGACGGCATGGTAAAAATCATTGCCGATACGATAACGGATGAGGTTTTGGGAATGCATATTCTAGGAGCCCATGCCAGTGACTTAATTATGGAAGGGGTATTGGCAATTCAAAACAAACTGCCAGTTAAGGCAATTGCACATACCATTCATCCGCATCCCAGTTTGTCCGAAACCATTATGGAATGTGCCCATGGAATTAACGGCGCTATTGTGCATCAAGTGAAAAGAAAAGCATAACTGGATTATTCTACTGAAGAAAAGCCAGTAGATATAGAAGGTGGAGGGAAAGCATGATCAAATTGAAAGAATTTGACCCTGAACTTGCTGAAGCGATCGAGCTCGAGAAAAACAGGCAGCAGAATAAATTGGAACTAATTGCTTCAGAAAATTTTGTAACCCCAATGGTCATGGAAGCGATGGGAACGGTATTGACCAATAAGTATGCGGAAGGATATCCTGGTCATCGCTACTACGGCGGGTGTGAATATGTAGATATTGTTGAAAGGCTGGCGATTGAAAGGGCAAAGAAAATATTTGGGGCGCAGCATGCCAATGTCCAGCCTCATTCTGGCGCGACAGCAAATACCGCAGTATATTTCGCCTTTTTAAAACCTGGCGATACCATTATGGGAATGAACTTATCCCATGGAGGACATTTGACTCACGGCAGTCCTGTCAGCATTTCCGGCAAGTATTTTAATGTGGTTTCCTACGGAGTTGATCCTGACAGCCATCTGATCGATTATGATGCAGTACGGGAGTTGGCTCTGACTCACAGGCCGAAGATGCTTGTGGCTGGAGCAAGTGCATATTCTAGAGTGATTGATTTTAAACGTTTTGGTGAAATTGCAAGAGAAGCTGGCGCGATGCTATTTGTAGATATGGCACATATCGCAGGGCTGGTAGCAGCCGGAATTCATCCGAGTCCGATTCCTCATGCTGATATTGTAACTACCACGACTCACAAAACCTTGAGAGGACCTCGGGGCGGTATTATTCTCTGTAAGGAGGAGTATGCAAAAGCGATAGACAAAGCAGTGTTCCCTGGGATTCAAGGTGGTCCGCTCATGCATGTCATTGCCGCAAAAGCAGTTGCATTAAAAGAGGCAATGTGTCCGGAATTTTGCGACTACCAAAAGCAAGTGGTCAGTAACGCAAAGGCATTGGCGCAAACTCTAAAGAACACAGGTTTTGATCTGGTATCTGGCGGAACTGACAATCATCTGATGCTTGTCGATGTTAGGAAGCAGAATCTTACGGGAAAGGCAGCCGAAGGATTACTGGATGAAGTCGGTATTACAGTGAATAAAAACACCATTCCTTTCGAGACAACAAGTCCCTTTATAACGAGCGGAATTCGGATTGGTACGGCAGCGGTAACCACACGGGGCATGGAAGAAATAGCTATGAAGAAAATTGGGGAAACCATAGCGGCGGTACTTGAAAATCCTGAAAGCAAAGAAGTGCATGAGCGAGCTAAAGCTGAAGTACGTTTACTTTGCCAGGAATTTCCCCTTTATTAAGAGTAAAGGAATGTCATTAGCCTTGGAACGTTAGTATAGGAGAAAGCATAATGAAAAAGGAGCAGCTAATTGATAGCTGCCCTTTTTTTACGCAAAACCAAAATTGTCATAGTATTTTAGATAATGCCAAGACCTTTGGATACAACAAATGCGGCTAATCCACCGATCATAGGTCCAACAACAGGAACCCAGGAATAGGACCAATCCGAATCTCCTTTGCCAGCAATGGGACATATTGCATGTGCAATACGAGGTCCTAAATCGCGGGCTGGATTTAGCGCATATCCTGTTGTTCCGCCGAGGCAGGCACCTAAACCAAAAATCAAAACAGCGACCATATAAGGGCCATAGCCGGGGCTCATTGCGCCTACATTCTTGGAGAACATAGCGAATACGGAAAATACGAGCATAAAGGTAGCAATAATCTCACAAATCAGATTCTGGGAATAATTGCGAATTGCGGGTCCAGTACAAAAAACGGCTAACTTTACGCCCTTATCTTCTGTAATTTCCCAGTGACCTCGGAAAAATAGCCAAGTAATGCAACCGCCAAGCACGCCACCAGCAATTTGAACAAGCATGAGGGTGATTGCCTCGCCGGTTGCATAGCCTCCGTTTAACATTTTGGCAAAGGTTACTGCCGGATTCAGATCGCCTTGACCACCTAAAGCAACAGATACAAATACTCCCATAAGTACAGCTACTGCCCAGCCTGCAATGATATTCAGCCAACCAGCACCTTCTGCCTTTGAACCTTTTAGTAGTGAATTTGCAACTACCCCATTACCAAAAATAATAAGAACTGTGGTACCTACAAATTCTCCTAAAAATGGAGTTGTCATAAATTGAAATCCTCCTTAAAAATTTACTACCTTGTCTAAATCCGTCGAACCTCCTTTTTGCAATATTTTTTGTTTTCACATATATCTGTATTTGCGAATTTTCTGCAACAACCTGCAGTAAAAATTGCTTCTTTCCATTACATTCTTGCCGTGCAATTGGCGAGAAAATTCAAGGCGATTTCTTAAAACTTTATTATTATGGTTTTAGAGAAAGAATATAGGATATTCTTGCCGAGATTCACAAAATATAAAACTTTATAGAGTTGTATCTTTTAGAAAAATGCGATTCGGGAAAAAAACGAATATTCTTATTGACACAAAGAAAGCCGGGTGATATACTGAGAAAAATTAAATGAACAGCCGATTGGAAAACCAAAGGCTAAGAATGTCCCTCTCTAGCAGAGGCATTCTTAGTCTTTTTTATTTTATAATACAGCATAAGAATTTAAGGAGGGTCACTATGAAGTTAGTAAAGTTTGGTGTAGTTATGGCGTTAGTTCTTGCAGTTGCAGGGGGCTTGAGTGGATGCTCTAGTACTACGAATACTGCAGAAAACAAAGGTACAAAAGTCAGAATTGCTCATTTTCCCAATATTACTCATTCTCAGGCTCTTGTTGGTAAGGCAGATGGTCAGTTTCAAAAAGCGTTAGGGGATGCAAATCCGATTGAATGGAAAACTTTCAATGCAGGCCCAGCGGAAATTGAGGCCTTATTTGCAGGAGAAGTTGATATCGGCTATATTGGACCAGGCCCTGCTATTAATGGTTATACAAAATCAAAAGGTGATTTGCAAATTATTGCTGGGGCAACTGATGCAGGAGCTATTTTAGTAACAAGAAAAGATTTAGTGTTAAAGAATGTAGGAGAACTTAGCGGCAAAAGGGTTGCAATTCCTCAGTTTGGCAATACCCAGGATTTATCTTTACGGCATATTTTACAAGAAAATGGTTTGAAAGATACTACAAAAGGCGGCACTGTAGAAGTAAGACAGGCTGACAATCCTGATATTAAAACGTTATTAGATAAGGGCGAAATTGATGCTGCTCTTGTTCCAGAACCATGGGGCGCTCGTCTTGTAAATGAAGTAAAGGCGAATATACTACTAGATCATAAACAAGTTTGGAGAGATGGAAACTATACTACAGCCGTTGTAGTAGCAAGTTCAAAATTCATCAAAGAACATCCGGATCTAGTAGAAAAATTTCTGCGGACTCACGTAGAATTGACCGATTACATTAACAAAAACCCCGATAAGGCTAAGGACACAGTAAATAGCCAAATCAAAGAATTAACTGGCAAGCCGCTGGCGAAAGAGATTTTAGATGCTTCCTTTACAAGATTAACCGTCACCAATGATCCAGAAAAAGAGTCTGTGATTGGTTTTGTAAAATTGTCGGTAGATGCAGGCTTTATCAAGACTGCACCGGATTTAAAAGATTTGTTTAATCTAAAACTTCTTAATAAAGTTTTAAAAGAAAAAGGGCTACAAGAAATAGGGGACTGAGGTGTTATTGATGAGTGTAGTAGTAGAAAATATCAGTAAGAGCTTTATTACTAAAAATGATACGATAAATACTCTTAGTAACATTAATGTCGAGTTTCATAAAGGAGAGTTTGCTTGTATTCTAGGTCCCTCTGGGTGCGGGAAGTCGACTTTGCTCAATATTATCGCTGGATTAGAGAAGGAAACCTCAGGCAGAGTGATTTGCAATGGGAAAGAAGTCAAAGGAGCCGGTCCTGATCGAGTCGTTATGTTTCAGGAACCGGCCCTGTTTCCCTGGTTAAAAGTAATTGATAATGTTGAATTTGGCATGAAACTAGCTGGTATTCCCAAGGATGAACGAAGAGAAAAAGCCATGAAATACTTAAAAATGGTGCATCTTACCCGCTTTCAAAACTGTTATATACACGAATTATCAGGTGGTATGAGGCAGAGGGTGGCCTTGGCTAGAGCACTGACCCTTGATTCAGATATTCTACTGATGGATGAACCCTTTGCTGCACTGGATAGTCAGACGAAGAATATCCTGCAGTTAGAACTGCAGCAGATTTGGCTGGAAACTAAAAAAAACATTATCTTTGTTACTCATAATGTGGAAGAGGCGGTTCTCTTAGCCGATCGGGTTATTGTCATGTCAGCCAATCCAGGAGCGATAAAAAAAGAGTTTCATATCCAGCTTGCTCGTCCAAGGCAGCCAGACAATATTGATTTAGCTTATCTTGCAGCAGATATTATGAAAGAATTAAAAGAGGAGGTGGAGAAGGTTGCCAAAGCTGAATTCGACACTAATTGGACTAGTAAAAAAGATCTTGTTTTACCTGATTCTGATAGCGATATGGGAACTGGCATATAAGATAGGAGTAGATTGGCTCAGGTTATGGAAGCCGTATATATTTCCTTCTCCCATCGCTGTCTTTACCACCTTATGGAGCTTAATAATAGATGGAACGATGAGCATTGCCGTATTGGCAAGTGCAAAACGAATTTTTCTGGGCTATATGTTATCCATTATCATAGGGATTTTTGTTGGTCTGGCGATTGTTCGGTTTAAATATTTAGATGAAAATGTGAGTCCATTGATCTTAGGACTACAAACCTTGCCGAGTATTTGCTGGCTGCCTTTTTCTATCCTTTGGTATGGGTTAAATGAAAGCGCTATTATCTTTGTCATCACCATTGGGTCAACCTTTGCGGTATCCATTGCCATCGAATCGGGTATGAAGAATATAAATCCTTTGTTTGTGAGGGCTGCAAAAACCATGGGGGCCAAGGGCTTTAGTCTCTATTGGAATGTGATTATTCCAGCGAGCCTTCCTAGCATTATTTCAGGACTAAAGCAAGGCTGGTCTTTTGCCTGGAGAGCTCTGATGGCAGGAGAAATGATCTCTGCCACGAAAGGTCTGGGGCAGGTTCTCATGATCGGGCGGGATTTAGCTGATATCAGTCAGGTTATGGCGATTATGATTGTGATTGTTATTCTGGGAGTTGCGGTAGATAAGCTGATCTTTGGTAGAATGGAAATCAATATTAGACAAAAATGGGGCTTAGATAAAGCCTAGTAATAAGAAGAGCTGTGTGAAAGGCAAGTACTGTCAAGAGAAAGTAGGTAGCATATCTATGAATTTGAAAACTAAGAATCTTGAGACTGATATTCTAGTCGTTGGGGGCGGAACAGCAGGCTGTTTTGCCGCAATCACCATTGCTGAGAATTCAGATGCAAAAGTAATCATTGCAGAAAAAGCAAATATAAAGCGCAGCGGCTGCTTAGCAGCAGGGGTCAATGCACTAAATGCCTACATTGTAAAGGGGCAGACTCCTGAGAACTATCTTACTTATGCCAAAAACGATGCGGAAGGCGTGGTAAGAGAAGATCTTGTTTATACGATTGCTCAGAAGTTGAATCAGGTGACAAAAAAGGTTGAGGATTTAGGTCTTGTTATTTTGAAGGATGAAGCTGGAGAGTATGTTTCCCGCGGCAATCGCAATATCAAAATAAATGGTGAAAATATAAAACCCATTTTGGCGGATGCAGTGAGTAAGATTCCTAATGTTACTGTGATCAATCGCATGAATATCATTGATTATATCCTGCAGGATGGAAAAATTATAGGCGCATATGGATTTTCTCTTGATACCGCTGTTTTATACGTAATCTCGGCAAAAGCTGTTATCTGTACTACGGGAGGGGCTGCAGGGCTTTATAAACCCAACAATCCTGGATTTTCAAAACACAAAATGTGGTACTCTCCCTTTAATACAGGGGCCGGATATGCCATGGGCATTCGAGCAGGCGCTGAAATGACAACGTTTGAAATGCGGTTTATTGCACTTCGCTGTAAAGATACCATTTCCCCTACTGGAACCATTGCCCAAGGAATTGGAGCGCAGCAGACGAATAGTAAGGGAGAAGAATACGAGAAGAACTACGGTATTCCAAAGACCTCGATTCGAATGTACTCTACAGTAATGGAAAACCAAAAAGGCAAAGGCCCTTGTTATTTGCAGACCCTGGGGATTAGCCAAGAACAAGAACAGGATCTATATAAAGCCTATTTAAATATGTCTCCAGCGCAGACCTTGTCATGGCTGGAAAATGGAAAGGGACCCGCCAAGGAGAATGTTGAAATTGAAGGAACGGAACCTTATATTGTTGGTGGTCATACAGCAAGTGGGTATTGGATAGATACGAATAGAGCCACAACGATTCAGGGGCTTTATGCTGCTGGTGACGTAGCTGGAGGCAGTCCTCAGAAATATGTAACAGGATGTTTTGCAGAAGGTGAAATTGCAGCCATTGCTGCTGTAGCTTATATACAAGGCATAGTAATTACCCCACCTGACTTGCAGGATGTTGAAAGAAAAGCAGGAGCTGTTAATGCTTTTTTTAGAAACGAACAAGGTCTTTATACTGTGGAAGAAATCGAAGAGGCTATGCAGAAAGTTATGGATCAATATGCAGGAGGAATTTCTTCCGGATATGTTTTTAACCTTAGTAAACTACAAGTTGCAAAAAGACAGATTAAAGACTTATTGCAGCTTAGTTATAAGCTTAAAGCCCATGATTTACACGAACTGATGCTGATTTACGAAGTGATTGACCGATTGTATGTTTGTGATACATTAATTCAGCATTTAGGTGCAAGAAAAGAAACGCGATGGCATACGTTTCAAGAAAATGCTGATTATCCTGAGCGAGATGATGCCAATTGGCTGAAATATGTAAATTCACGTTTTTCTGAGGGCGAAGTCAAAATAATACTGCGAGATTTAGTAAAGAAGGATGACATCTATGAGCATAAAGATTGATCGTCATAAATGCACCGGCTGTGGAAAATGTCGAGAGGTTTGTCCTGGTAGTTTGTTAGCAGAAGATCCTGCAGGAAAGACCCAGATCAAATATCCTAAAGAATGTTGGGGCTGTACTTCCTGTGTCAAGGAATGCAGCTTTAATGCAATCCAGTATTATCTGGGAGCGGATATGGGCGGCAAGGGGAGTTTTCTGTACACAAAGCAAGAAGGTCAACTCTTACATTGGATCATCGTTGCACCAGATGGCAGTAAGCAAATACTCACCATCGATAAGAGACAGGCTAATGCCTATTAGGAGGAAAAGTATGGATCATTTAGATAGACTCGAGGCTCAGAGTATTTTTATATTGCGAGAAGCCTATAAAAAATTTGGTAAGCTAGGAATGTTATGGTCAATCGGCAAGGACTCAACGGTGATGTTGTGGCTGGCTAAGAAGGCGTTCTTTGGTCATTGCCCATTTCCTTTTATTCATGTGGATACGACTCATAAGATTCCGGAAATGATTGCCTTTCGTGATCGCATGGCGAAAGAATACAATATCGAATTGATTGTTCATACCAATCAAGAAGCTTTAGATGCAGGCATGGGGCCAGACAAAGGTCGATTGGTCTGTTGTAAAGCACTGAAAACAGATGGTCTGCAGCAGGTAGTTACCAAGTATGAATTTGAAGGTCTAATTTTAGGGATTCGTCGGGATGAAGAAGGATCACGTTCCAAAGAGCGAGTCTTCAGTGAACGAAACAAAGATTCGGAATGGGACTATACAAATCAGGCACCCGAATTATGGGATCAATTTAAGACCGATTTTCCTAAAGGGAATCATATTAGGGTACATCCTATTCTTCACTGGAATGAAATGGACATTTGGGCTTACATTGAAAGGGAAAAAATCGAATTAGTAGATTTATATTTCGCTAAAAATGGCAAACGATACAGAAGCCTGGGATGTGCTCCATGTACAGGGCAAATTGATTCCAATGCGGTTACAGTTGCTCAGATTATTGAAGAATTGAAAAATACGAAAGTGGGCGAAAGAGCAGGCAGGGCTCAAGATCAAGAAGATTCATATGCCATGCAAAAACTCCGTAAAGATGGATACATGTAAGATGCAGCCTGTGGAGTAATAAGAGAATCGTGTAGGAGGAAAGTCAATGGATATTGCTAGAGAAGTATTAAATATTGTTGTTGTCGGACATGTAGACCATGGGAAATCTACAGTAATCGGTCGTTTGCTATATGATACAAAATCCCTTCCAGAAGGTGCTATCGATCGGGTTAAGAGAATTGCGAAGGAAAAAGGAAAACCTTTTGAATATGCATATTTATTGGACGCTTTTGAGGAGGAACAAAAACAGGGTATTACAATTGATACTACACAGCTTCAATTTCGTACGGATAAACGAGACTATGTGATCATTGATGCGCCTGGTCATAAGGAATTCTTGAAGAATATGATATCCGGAGCTGCCAGTGCCGAAGCTGCACTCTTAATTATTGATGCGAACGAAGGTATTCAGGAACAATCTAAACGGCATGGTTATATCTTATCACTGTTAGGAATTCAAAAAGCCTATGTATTAGTGAATAAGATGGATCTAATACAGTATTCCGAAGAAAAGTTTAATGCGATTAAGCAGGAAATGAATGAGTTTTTAACGAGTCTACATGTCTATCCATTAAAATATATACCCGTTTCTGCTTTTCATGGAGAAAATATAACTGCTTCATCGGATAAAATGCCATGGTATAAGGGAGAGCCCGTTTTAAAAGCCATTGATTTATTTGAGAAGGATAAGGGGCTAGAGGGTAAACCTTTGCGTTTCCCCATACAAGATGTATATAAGTTTGATAGCCGGAGAATTATTGCAGGAAGAATTGAAGCGGGTACCTTACGAACAGGAGATGAAATTTTAATCTCTCCTAGTAATAAGGTAACGAAAGTGAAAAGTATAGAGTATTGGGTGGAAAAAGATAAAGTAGATCAGATCTCTGCGGGAATGTCTGTGGGGATTACCGTAGAGGATGAGTTTTTTAACCAACGGGGTGAATTTATCTCTCATACCTATGATGCCCCAATTACTTCTGATACCTTTAAAGTTTCTCTCTTCTGGATGGGAAAAAATGATTTAGTAAAAAATAAGGAATACAAGCTCAAATTAGCCACACAAGAAGTAGAATGTGAAATTTATGCGATTAATAAAGTGATTGATGCGACTACATTAGAAAACCTGGAAAATGCCAATCAGGCAAAAACCAATGATGTAGCGGAAGTAACGATCAAGACCAAAAGGGAAATCTGTTTTGATGAATTTAGAAACAATCAAAATACAGGCAGATTTGTCATCGTGGATGGTTATGATGTCTGTGGCGGCGGGATCGTTACTGGCTTAGCACAAGAAAGACAATCTGTCAGCAAATTCTTAAAACAAGATGATGAAATAGCAGCCAAGTGCTTTGATGAATATTACTATGTATTTACTGAGGGCGGGATTAAGAAAATTGAAGGTGTGCCTCATTCTTTTAACATAGGGGATGTTATACCTTCCACGGGTGTAACCTATGAATATCCAGCAGATTTCAATGTAGTAGATATAAGAACAGGTCTTACCGCAATCATCAGAAAATCCAAATTGCAGGATATCATCTCACTGAAGCATTTGACCTATGAACAGAGTCCTTTCATTGATTCACAAGGTGCTTTTATTAAGATTCATTCCGAAGAGGATTTTAATACCTTTGCAGCAGATCTTGAAAAATTGCAACAGTCGGAAATCAGCAGGACGGCAGCTTTTGCCAATCAATGGTTTGATTTTATGAAATTTAGGCAAATCCGATATTTGACTGCGACTAAGTCTTTAGAAATTGAATACCAAATATAGATACAACGAATTGCTGATTGGAACACCAAAGGCTAAGACATATCGTAAAGATATGCTCTTAGTCCTTTTCCTTTATGGGCAAAACAAGATATACTACGTATTATACAAAATTAGTTTATTATAAAAAAAAGACCCGCTAAAGTAGCAGAGTTTTTAATACAGATAAGGTATTAGTAGTCCACCAAGTCTAAATCCATGGTGTTCTTGTCGC
>ENA-OFCE01000896-OFCE01000896.1-metagenomes-genome-assembly--contig:-NODE-896-length-17274-cov-4.731692_pt1 | contig 17274 bp, 13 predicted proteins | sample MGYA00153388_OFCE01 | MGnify analysis MGYA00153388
GACCCGACCGCGCCCGACATCCACATTGGCCACACCGTGGTGTTGAACAAAATGCGCCAGTTGCAGGATTTGGGGCACACCGTCATTTTTCTGATTGGCGACTTCACCAGCCTGATTGGCGACCCCTCGGGCCGCAACAGCACCCGCCCGCCGCTCACGACCGAGCAGATCAAGGCCAACGCCGACACGTATTACAAGCAGGCCAGCCTGGTACTGGACCCCGCCAAAACCGAAATTCGCTACAACAGCGAATGGAGCGACCCGCTGGGTGCGCGCGGGATGATTCAGCTCGCCGCGAAGTACACGCTGGCTCGCATGCTCGAACGCGACGACTTCTCCAAGCGCTACGTGAGGCGGAACGTCACGCGCGAGACGATGAAGAAGGTCAACCGGGTGGTCAGCCGCAAGATCCTCACGAAAGCGGGCGAGAAGTCCTTGACCTCCATGACCAAGCTCGTCCCTGTCGTCGGAGCGGGAGTCGGTTACGTGTTCGACCGGAGCTACGCCCGGGTGCTGGGAGAGCGAGCCGTCCGCTATTACAGCGGCGACTGACCGCGGCGGCATCGGCCGGCACGCGACGGCGGTGGGGCAACCAGCTCCCCGCCGGCCTCAAGAGTCGGGCCGGGGTGGGTCTGCGACGCTGGAGCCCGGTCGTCGGGCAGCGGAGCGCGTCTGATTTTGTCCAGAATCAGGTGAATGGTGCGGGCTTCGTTGTAGACCGGAATGACGACGGACACGGCAGGCTGGTTCATGGGCTGAGCTTCCTGCAGGCCAGCGCGAGTTCGGTGCAGACCCGCTCGACATCGTCCGCCGTCATGGCCGGGAACAGAGGCAGCGTCAGGATGCTGCGGCCGATGCGCTCAGCCTGCGGCAACTGCCCGTCGCGCCAGCCCAGCGAACGGTAGTAGCTGAACAGGTGCACCGCGGGGTAGTGCACGCCGGCGCCGATGCCGGCATCGCGCAGCGCCTGCATCACGGCGGCGCGGCCGCCCGGCAGCTTGTCGACCGGCAGCAGCACCTGGAACATGTGCCAGTTGGTGATCGCACCCGAGCTGGCCAGCGGCAGCGGCAACTGCACGCCCAGCTCCGCCAGACCGGCGCGCGCCGCAGCCTCGAAATATTGCCGAGCCAGTTCGGCGCGCCGCTGCGTGATGTGCGCCAGCCTGGGCAGCTGCCCGAGGCCGATCGTGGCGTTGATGTCGGTCAGGTTCGACTTGCCGCCCGGCAGCTGCACGTCCATGCCGTCCAGGCCGGTGCGCACCACGCCCTGCAGGCGCAGCCGCTCGGCGGCCTCGGCCTCGGCCGCGGTGGTCATCACCAGGCAACCGCCCTCGGCGCAGGTGATGTTCTTGTTGGCCTGGAAGCTGAAGCTGACCAGGTCGCCGAAGCTGCCGATGCGCTGCGATTTCTGGCCCGACGACCAGCGTGAATCGATCGCCTGCGCGGCGTCTTCGACCACCCGCAGGCCGTGCCGGCGCGCGATCGCATACAGCCGGTCCATGGGCACCGGCAGGCCGGACAGACAGACCGGCATCAGTGCGCGGGTGCGCGGCGTGATCGCGGCCTCGACCGCATCCAGGTCGATGTTGCGGGTGACGGGATCGACGTCGACGAACACCGGCGTGGCGCCGACAGCGACGATCACATTGGCGGTCGCCACCCACGTGATCGGCGTCGTGATGACCTCGTCGCCCGGGCCGATGCCGGCCAGCCGCAGCGCCGCTTCCATCGTGGCGGTGCCGTTCGAGAAAGCACGCACCGGCCGGCCGCCGAACAGCGTCGACAACTGCGCCTCGAAGGCCTGCACCTTCGGGCCCGAGGTGATCCAGCCCGACGCCAGCACGCGACCGACTTCGGCAATGGTGTCGGCGTCGATGTCGGGCTTGGTAAACGGCAGGAACGCGGGTTCGGTCATGAGGTGCGGTCGATGAGTATGAAGGTCAGCTGCGCGACATCACCAGCACGCCGGCCAGGATCAGCAGCATGCCGGCCCAGCGCGCCGGGCCCAGCGCCTCGCCGAACAGCCACCAGGCGGCGAGCGCGTTGACCACGTAGCCCAGCGACAACATCGGGTAGGCCAGCGACACGTCGACCCGCGACAGCCCGACGATCCACACGCCGACGCTGACAACGTAACAGGTGAGCCCGGCAAGGATCGGCCACTGACCCAGCACCTGCAGCGTGGTCGGCAGCAGGTTGGCCCAGCCCACCGTCAGCGCGCCCAGCGGCGCCACGCCGGCCTTCAGCAGCAACTGCGCGCCGGCGTTGAGCAACACGCCGATCAGGATCAGCGCGAAAGTGGATGAGGTCATGGCGCGGCCCGGTTGAAATTGGTCACCACCACACGCCGCGCATCCTGCGCCAGCGGCACCATCGGCAGCCCCTCGGCCTGCAGCATCGCATGGGTGTCGGGCGACATCACGGCGACGGCGTGCGGGCCGTCCGTCCAGGCGGCGCGGAACGCGGCCAGCGTCGGCAGCCACTTCTGCGGCTCCTGTGCCACGCCGAACGCCAGCTCGTCGGGATGTTCGACCATCGTCATCGTGCGTTGCAGGTAAAAAGGCAGCGTGTGGTCGAGCACCCGCACCGAATAGACCGGCATGTCGGGCGTCAGCACGGCGCGTATTTGCGGGACCAGCGCGACGCCCGACCGGGGCAGGCCGAGCGATTCGTGGCCGAGCAGGCCGATCGTGAACGCACCGAACATCGACAGCGCATAGGCGGTGATGCTGGCCATCAGGCTGCCGCGGCGGTTCAGGCGGTGCGCCACCAGCATTCCCGTCACCGCCACGGCGCAGGCTGCCGCTGCCCACACCGCGTAGTCGCGGTATTGCGCGTTTTCAGGGGTGCCAAGCTTCAGCCGCCCCACCAGCGGGCTGGCCAGCAAGCCTGCCAGCGCCAGCGCCGCCATCGCCAGCACCTGCCGGTTCCAGTGACGCGGCTCAATGCGCTCGAGCGCCAGCGCCGCAAGCACCGCCAGCGCCGGAAAGACCGGGATGATGTAGCCGGGCAGCTTGGAACTCGACAGGCTGAAAAACACAAAGATCGCGCCCGCCCACACCGCCAGCAACACCGTCGGCCGGAAACCGTCGGCATTGGCGGGTCGTCGCACCTGCGCGACCAGACGCGGCGCGAGCCCAATCCACGGCAGGAAGCCAAGCAGCAATTGGGGCACGAAATACCACAGCGCCCCGGTGCGCCGGTGCACCGACGACGTGTAGCGCTGCCAGTGCTCGTGAATGAAAAAGAACTGCGCGAATTCCGGGTTGCGAATCGACACCAGCACGAACCACGGCGCGGTGATCGCCAGCATCAGCGCCGTGCCGGCCACGATGTGCAGCCGGCGCCACAACGCCCAGTCGCGCACCAGCAGCGTGTAGACCACCAGCACCAGCCCCGGCAGCACGATGCCGATCAAGCCCTTGGTGAGCACCGCCACGCCCATCGCCGCCCAGGCCGCCAGCATCCAGCTGCGGCGTGACCGCGCGCTGGCCTGCGGATGCTGCGCGACCAGCACCGCGGCCAGCACGCAGGCGAGCGCTGCCGAGACGCCCATGTCGAGCGAATTGAAGTGGCCGCCGAGGTTCCAGGTCGGCACCGCCAGCAGCACCAGCGCCGTCAGCATTCCGACCCGCGGCCCGTACCAGCGGCGCGCCGCCCAAGCCGTCATGGCCAGGCCGATGGCGCCGCTGAGCGCCACCCACAGGCGCGCCTGCCACTCGCCGACGCCGAACGCGTGGTAGGCCAGCGCCGTCATCCACAGGTGCAGCGGCGGCTTTTCGAAATACTTCAGGCCGTGGTAGCGGATCGTCACCCAGTCGCCGCTGGCGACCATCTCGCGGGCGATTTCGGCGTAGCGGCCCTCGTCGGAGCTGACCAAGTGGCGCACGTCCAACGTCAGGAACCAGCCGCAGGCGACCAGCACCAGCAGAACCCAAAACCAAGCAGACGATGAAAAACGCCGGCCAGCAACATCCGGCGGCGCATCGGCAGCGGCCGGCGCGGCCATGCTCATTCGATGCGTCCGCGGGCGTGCGCAGGGCTGTTCGAGCGTTGGCGTGGGTGCATGCGGTGAAGATTAGGGAGCCGGCAGGAGACGCGGCGCCGATTTGAACCGAGCGCGTTGGCCACATCTTGTAGCGGACCGCTGTGCCGCATGAGCGTCACCCTTGCCCGGCGGGCGCAACCCTCACATTGCTCGCGAGCGTTGAAGAATACCCCACGCGCCCCGGCGCCACGGATCCATGCCGACCCGTTCGCGGGGCGCGTCCAGCGCTGGTTCGACCCGGTCGCGAGATGTCGCACCCGCACTCATTCAAGCCTCGGCGGCGCGCATGAGCACTTGCCTTGGCTCAGTCGCCCCACCGCCAAGTGCACGTTGGTATGCTGCCAGCCAATTTACTTTCGACACAGCGCCCATGTCCGATCATTTGGCCTGCATTCAATGGCGACGAGGAAATCCGTCCACAGCCGCGCCGCTGGAATACAGCCGCCGTCACGAATGGCATTTCGACGGCGGCGCGGTGGTGGCCGCGTCGGCGTCGCCCTCGGTGGTGGCGCCGCCGTGGTCCGATCCGGCCGCGGTCGATCCCGAAGAAGCTTTCGTCGCCTCGCTGTCGAGTTGCCACATGCTGTGGTTTCTGTCGATCGCGGCGCAGGCCGGCTGGCAGGTCGAGGCCTATGACGACGACGCGATCGGCCGCCTGGCACGCGACGCCCAAGGCCGGCTGGCCATCACGCAGGTGACGTTGCGGCCGCAAGTGCAATTCGGCGGCAGCCCTGCACCCGACGCCGCAGCGATCGCCGCGATGCACCACGAAGCGCACGAGAGCTGCTTCATCGCCAACTCGGTGCGCACCGACGTGCGCTGCCTGCCGATCCTGCCGACCTGACACGGCGGCCACTTCCGATGTACCTGCCCGCCCATTTCGAAGAACGCCGCCCCGAGGTGCTGCAGCAATTGATGCGGAGCCACCCGCTCGGCCTGTTGGTGACCCTGGCCGACGCCGGCTTGCAGGCCAATCCGGTGCCGTTCATGCTCGATGCCGACCGCGGCGCACACGGCACCTTGCTCGCTCACGTCGCGCGCGCCAATCCGCTGTGGCGTCAGACGCGCAGCGACGTCGAGGCGCTGGTCGTGTTCCAGGGTCCGCAGGCCTACATCTCGCCGGCGCTCTATGCCAGCAAGGCGGTCGACGGCAAGGTGGTGCCGACCTGGAACTACTGCATGGTGCAGGCGCGCGGCTCGTTGCGCGCCGTCGACGACGCGCCCTGGCTGCACGTGCTGGTGTCGCGCCTGACCCAACGCATGGAGTCGCCGCGCGGCGCGCCGTGGGCGGTCGGCGACGCGCCGGACGACTACATCGCCACGATGCTGCGCGGCATCGTCGGCATCGAGATCACGCTGAGTTCGCTGGTGGGCAAGTGGAAGGTGAGCCAGAACCGTGATGCGGCCGACCGCGAAGGCGTCGCCGCGGGACTGGCCGGGCAGGCCGACGCAGCCCCCGGCGCCGCTGTGATGGCGGTTCAGGTGCGCACGCCGGGCGCGCCGCTTTGAAGGCGGGCGGCCAGCCGTCTGAAGACGGCTCGCCGCAGCGCCTTCTGCTGCCTTGACCGGTCAGCTCAGACCGTCTCGCGCCACTCGTTGGGCGTTTCGAGCGGCAACTCGGCCGGCTCGCAGGTGTCGACGTCGACCGCCGAACGGCCGACCCGGTAGGCGTACACGTTGACCCCGCCACCGCCGATGCCGGTCAGCTTCAGGCGCTCGAGTTGCACGCGCAGCCGCGGCGCATCGGTGCGCCGATAGACCCCGAGCACCAGATCACGCTGCTCGGGCAGCGCGTTGTGACTGACCACATACAGTTCGTCCGAACCGTCGCGCGTGGCCGACAGCAGCACCGGCTCAGCCGGGCCGTCGCGCTCGACGCGCACCTCGGCCGCGTTCCAGCGCACATCGGCGAACGGCGTCTGGCTCGGCCCTTCGATCAGCGCTGGCAACCAGTGGCTCAGCGGCGTGTGCACGCGATCGGTGTAGCCGTTGAGCACCCACTGCAGGTCGGAGCCGAACAAGAAGCCCTCGAGGCGTTGGCGGCCCTCGTCGGTGGTGGCGAACTCGCAGCCGATGGACTTGCCGTAGTCGGCGCTGCCGGCCGGCCCGACGCGACCGCGCACCTTGCCCCAGAACGGCACCGCTCCTTCGGGCAGCAGCAGCTGTCCGGTGAGCGCATCGCCCGCCTTCAGCGAGGCCGGCAGCCTGCCGTAAAAGCGCATGCCGCTGTCCGACAGGTCATCGACCGTGCCGCGCAAGCGTGTGCCGTCGGCGATCACGATTTCAGCCGACAGCGAGATCGGAAAGCGGTACTGCGTGCGCGCGTTGCGCTGCGTCACGGCGGTGAACGAGAGCACCGCCAGCGCCAGCGCTGCATTGATCAGGGCCCACAGCACGTTGGCGATCAGGCCGTCGAGCGGCAACGTCGGCGACCAGAAATACAGCACGGTGCCCACCGGCACGGCGATGCCGTTGACCGCCAGCACGGCCCACTGTGGCGCGGTGAAGCGCACCGCACTGCGGCCGGCCAGCGCGCCTTTGGCTGTGACACGGAACTTCATGCGCGGGAACAACCACGCGAGCGTCGCCCACGCGAAGGCAGCAAAGCGCGCCATGTTGTATTGCTCGATGAACAGACTGCGCCCATAGCCGCGGCCGACTTCCTCGAACACCCAGAAGGTCAGCACGTAATACGGGATGAAGTGCAGCAGGAACTCCGGCGTGTTCGACACCAGCGGCAGCACGCCGCTGAGCAGCACCACGGCCGGCGCGAAATAGAAGACGGCCTTCTGCCAGCCATCGAAATAGGTCAGCGCCGAGGCGAAATAATTCAGCCGCTGCGCCAGCGTCAGGCCGCGGTGGCTCAGGATGCCTTCCGTGCGCCACACGTGCATGGCGCCCTGGCCCCAGCGCACGCGCTGTCCGATGAACGGCTCGATCGATTCCGGCGCCAGTCCGAACGCCAGCGGTTCGGCGTGATAGACCGACTTGTGGCCGCGCGCATGCAGCCGCAGCGAGGTGTGCAGGTCTTCCGTGACCGTGCCGGTGGCAAAGCCGCCGATCTCGTCGAGCGCGCTGCGGCGCACCACGGCGCAGCTGCCGCAGAAGAACGCCGAGTTCCAGTAGTCCTTGCCGCGCTGGATCACGCGGAAGAACAGCGCCTGCTCGGTCCACACCGTGCGACCGCCTCCGCGCCAGCGATGCTGGTACGAGTCAAGGTTGTAGAAGTCCTGCGGCGTCTGCACAAAGGCCACCTCGGCGTCGTCGAAGTAGCCCAGCGTCTTGACGAGGAAGTCCTGGCGCGGCGCGTGGTCGGCATCGAAGACCACCACCAGCTCACCGCCGCTCAGCGACAGCGCATGGTTCAGGTTGCCGGCTTTGGCGTGCGCGGTGTCGGCCCGTGCCAGGTAGTCGCAGCCGAGCTGGCGTGCCAGCGCCTGCATCTCGGGGCGCCGGCCGTCGTCGAGCAGCCAGGTCTTGTGCGGATAGTCCATCGCGCGCGCCGCCAGCAGCGTCTTGCGCACCAGTTCGACCGACTCGTTGTAGGTCGGTATGAACACGTCGACCGTGATGCCCGGCCGGGCTTTGGGCGCCCGGCGCTCCGTCATGCGCCACGACATGAAGATATGCAGCAGCGCGGTGCTGAAACCGAACAGCTCGGCGCCGTAGATCAGCAGCGAAAAGCCGAGCGCGTCCGGGTTGAGCGTGGTGGCGCGCCAGCCGAGGTACCAGACGCTGGCGACGATGAAGCCCCACACCAGCAGCCGTCGCGGCCACTCGAGCGGGACATAAGGGACGAAATTCTTGCTTTTCATGCGGCGCGGCCAAGGTCGAGAATGTTTAGTCGATATCGACCGAATCTCGACCCGCTTGAACGACGCCGCCGCCCCACAAATGCCGACCGCCTCCAAGGAGGCGGTCAGTGAAGATGGGAATCGGTCGCCGATCAGAAAGGAATGTCGTCGTCCATGTTGTCGAAGCCGGTCGCCGAAGGCTTGGGCGCCGGCTTGCTGGCCGGGGCGGGGCGGGACGCCGGCGCCGGGGCGCGCTGCGGCGCGCCGCCACCGCCACCGCCACCGGCGTATTCCTCGCCGCCGCGGTCGTCCGACGCACCGCCGCCCATGCCTTCGCGGCCGCCGAGCATCTGCATTTCGGTGGCGACGATTTCGGTGGTGTACTGCTCTTTGCCTTCCTTGTCGGTCCACTTGCGCGTCTTCAGGCGACCCTCGACGTAGACCGAGCGGCCCTTCTTGAGGTATTCACCGGCGATCTCGGCCAGGCGGTCGTAGAACACCACGCGGTGCCATTCCGTTTCTTCCTGCTTTTCGCCGGATTCCTTGTTCTTCCACTGGCGCGTGCTGGCGACGCTGACGTTGCAGACAGCGTTGCCGTTGGGCGTGTAGCGCACCTCGGGGTCGCGCCCGAGGTTGCCGATGATCTGGACTTTGTTGAGCGAGGCCATGCGGGACTCCTGAAAGGGGTGACGGGTCGGACGGGTATGACTGGAACGAAGCGGGACGCGGAATGCGGAATGCCGATCGCAACGCCGAGTTTGCCCGCATTCACCGGCGCCGTCGCCCCCGCGGATGGCTGCCTGCGTGGGTGGCTCGGTGGCCGGCTGCCTGCCTGGTTCCGTGGTCGCCTGCGTCGACACGCGCGCCGCAGCGGGTAGCGCATTGCGCCTCGCGTACCATCAAAGCTCGCACTGATTGTCATGCATCCCGCCGAACCAACGCTCTCCACGAACCCCGCGTCCATCCTGCAGCAGGTGTTCGGCTACAGCGCGTTTCGAGGCGCGCAGGCCGAGATCGTCGACCACGTGATCGGCGGCGGCGACGCACTGGTGCTGATGCCCACCGGGGGCGGCAAGAGCCTGTGTTACCAGGTGCCGGCGATCGCCCGGCACCGCGCCGAGCGCGGCGTCGCGTTGGTGGTCAGCCCGCTGATCGCGCTGATGCACGACCAGGTCGGTGCGCTCGAGGAAGCCGGCGTGCACGCCGCGTTCCTCAACAGCAGCCACTCGATGGAAGACGCGCAGCGCATCGAGCGCGAAATGATGGGCGGCCGGCTGGTGCTGCTGTACGCCGCGCCCGAGCGCATCACCACGCCGCGCTTTCTGGCGCAGCTCGACTCACTCCACGAGCGCGGCCTGCTGAGCCTGTTCGCGATCGACGAGGCGCACTGCGTCAGCCAGTGGGGCCACGATTTCCGCGAAGACTACCTGGCGCTGAACGTGCTGCACGAGCGGTACAAAGGCGTGCCGCGCATTGCGCTGACCGCCACCGCCGACGACCTGACGCGGGCCGACATCATCGCGCGGCTGCAGCTGCAGGACGCGCGCATCTTCGTCAGCAGCTTCGACCGGCCAAACCTGCGCTATGCGATCGTCGAAAAAGACAACGCGCGCACCCAGTTGCTGCGCTTCATCCACGACGAGCACGAGGGCGAGGCCGGCATCGTCTATTGCCAGTCGCGCAAGAAGGTCGACGAGACCGCGGCCTGGCTCGAATCGGAAGGCATCACGTCGCTGCCCTACCACGCCGGGCTCGACGCCGCGGTGCGCCGGCGCCACCAGGACCGTTTCCTGCGCGAGGACGGGGTCGTGATGGTGGCCACCATCGCGTTCGGCATGGGCATCGACAAGCCCGACGTGCGCTTCGTCGCGCACCTCGATTTGCCGAAGAACATCGAGAGTTACTACCAGGAAACCGGCCGCGCCGGGCGCGACGGTCTGCCGGCCGACGCCTGGATGAGCTACGGCCTGGCCGACGTTGTGAACCAGCGCCGCATGATCGACGACAGCCCGGCGGCCGAGGAATTCAAGCGCGGCCAGCGCGGCAAGCTCGACGCGCTGCTGGCACTGGCGGAGTCGCACGACTGCCGGCGCGTGCGGCTGCTGGCCTATTTCGGCGAACAGACCGCGCCGTGCAACGCGGCTTACCAGAACGCCTGCGACAACTGCCTGAACCCGCCCGCCACCTGGGACGCCACCGAGGCGGCGCGCAAGGCGCTGTCGGGCATCTACCGCTTTCACCAGCAGCGCGGGCAGCAATTCGGCGCCGGGCACCTGATCGACGTGCTGCGCGGCAAGGTTTCCGAGAAGGTCACGCAGTTTCACCACGAGGCGTTGAGCACGTTCGGCATCGGCGCCGACTTGAGCGAGGTGCAGTGGCGCAGCGTGCTGCGCCAGCTGATCGCGCTCGGCCACGTGCGCACCGAGGGCGAATACAACACGCTCGAGCTGACGCCGAGCGCGCGCGAGGTGCTGCGCGGCGAGGTGCAGCTGCTGCTGCGCCAGGCCAGCGAGGCACCGCGGCGCGCGCGCGGCGCCGGCAACGTCGTCCGCAGCGGCAACGGCAAGGGCCGCGACAGGGCGCCGCCCGACCTGAACTCCGCCGGACAGCAGCGCTACGAGTCGCTGAAGGCGTGGCGAGCCGAGGTGGCGCGAGAGCACAACCTGCCCGCCTACATCGTGTTCCACGACGCCACGCTGGCCGAACTGGCGCGGCTGCAGCCGCGATCGATCGGCGACCTGGGCGGCATCAGCGGGCTGGGCGCCAAGAAGCTCGAGGCCTATGGGCAAGACCTGCTGCGCGTGTTGGCGCTGCACGGCTGAGGCAGCGCGTGCTGGGACCGCACGGCTGAGGCAGCCGTCGAAGCGCCGTGGTGCTGCCAGCAGTGCTTGCGACGCCGCGCCGCTGTAGCAGCGTCCCGCCGGGGCCGCAGGCCGTGAGGATCGGGGGCACCGCCAGGGCCGTGCAGGCCGAGGGTGCATCAAAGAGGCGCACCAGTGAGCGACAGGGGCCGCCATGCAAGTGGCTGGGTATCATGTTTGGTTTGCCGCGACCACCGATGTCCCCTTCTCCTGCCGCTCCGCCGCCCGATCTGACGCCGATGATCCGCGTGCGCGGCGCCCGCACCCACAACCTCAAGAACATCGACCTCGACATCCCGCGCAACCGGCTGGTCGTGATCACCGGGTTGTCGGGCTCGGGCAAGAGCTCGCTGGCGTTCGACACGTTGTACGCTGAAGGCCACCGGCGTTATGTCGAGAGCCTGTCGGCTTACGCGCGGCAGTTCCTGCAGCTGCTCGACAAGCCCGACGTCGACGTCATCGAGGGCCTGTCGCCCGCCATCTCGATCGAGCAGAAGGCGACTTCGCACAACCCGCGCTCGACCGTTGGCACCGTCACCGAGATCCACGACTACCTGCGGCTGCTGTATGCACGCGCCGGCACGCCGTTCTGCCCCGACCACGCCTTGCCTTTGCAGGCGCAAAGCGTCAGCCAGATGGTCGACGCCACGCTGGCGCTGCCGCCCGACACGCGGCTGATGCTGCTGGCGCCGGTGGTGCGCGACCGCAAGGGCGAATTCACCGAACTGTTCGAGGACATGCAGGCGCAGGGCTACGTGCGCTTTCGCATCGACGGGCAGATCGTCGATGCGGCCGACGTGCCGAAGCTGAAAAAAGCCGAGAAGCACGACATCGACGTCGTGATCGACCGCATCAAGCTGCCGGCGGCCGGTGCCGAGACCGCCGCGACGCTGGCGCCACCGGGAGTCGATGCGCTGCAGGCGCTGGCGGGGGCCGCGCCGGTCAGCCTGGCGGCCGGGCTGCGGCAGCGGCTGGCCGAGAGCTTCGAGGCCGCGCTGCGCATCGCCAGCGGCCGCGCGTTGGTGACCGAAATACCGCGCGAGGCCGACGCCGCCGGCAGCGGCGCTTCACCTGCCACGCCCACCGCAGCCGCCGCCGCGCGCGAGCACGTCTATTCGAGCAAGTTCGCCTGCCCGGTCTGCAGCTATTCGCTCAGCGAGCTGGAGCCGCGTCTGTTTTCGTTCAATTCGCCGGCGGGTGCCTGCACCGGCTGCGACGGGCTCGGCCACGTGACGGTGTTCGACGCCGACCGCGTGGTGGCGTTTCCGTCGCTGAGCCTGGCCAGCGGCGCCGTCAAGGGCTGGGACCGGCGCAACCCGTACACCTTTTCGCTGCTCGAGAGCGTGGCGCGGCACCACGGCTTCGACATCGACACGCCGTTCGAGCGGCTCGCCGACAGCGCGCGCGCGGTGCTTTTGCATGGCTCGGGCACGGATGAGATCGAGTTCACCTACGAAGCCGAAGGCGTGGGCCGCAACGGCAAGCCGCGCACGCGCAGCATCAAACGCTCGCACCCGTTCGAGGGCATTCTGCCGAACCTGGAGCGGCGTTTCCGCGAGACCGACTCGCCGGCCGTGCGCGAAGACCTGCTGCGCTACCAAAGCGTCAAGCCGTGCACCGAATGCGGCGGCTCGCGGCTGCGGCGCGAGGCGCGCCATGTGTACCTGGTCAACGCGGCCGACGGCCGGCGCGAGCCGATTTTCCAGGTCGAGCACTTCACGCTGCGCGATTGCCTGACGTATTTCGAAGGGCTGAGCTTGCAGGGTGCCAAGGCCGAGATCGCCGACAAGGTGGTGCGCGAGATCCGCTCGCGGCTCAAGTTTCTGAACGATGTCGGCCTGAATTACCTGAGCCTCGACCGCAGCGCCGACACGCTCAGCGGCGGCGAATCGCAGCGCATCCGGCTCGCCAGCCAGATCGGCTCGGGCCTGACCGGCGTGATGTACGTGCTCGACGAGCCCAGCATCGGGCTGCACCAGCGCGACAACGAACGCCTGATCGGCACGCTGCGCCACCTGCGCGACATCGGCAACAGCGTGCTGGTGGTCGAACACGACGAAGACGCCATCCTGGCCGCCGATCATGTGATCGACATGGGCCCGGGCGCCGGCGTGCACGGCGGCCGCGTGATGGCGCAGGGCACGCCGGCCGAGGTGGCAGCCAACCCGGCATCACTGACCGGCCGCTACCTGGCGCGCTCGCTGCGCATCGACGTGCCGACACGGCACCCGGTGCCGCCCGCGCCGGGTGCGGACGACGACTGCGAGGGCTGGCTGCGCATCGTCAACGCGCACGGCAACAACCTGCGCAACGTCACGGTGTCGATCCCGGTCGGGCTGTTCACCTGCGTCACCGGCGTGTCGGGTTCGGGCAAGAGCACGCTGGTCAACGACACGCTGTATGCCGCGGTGGCGCGCAAGCTCTACCACAGCCACACCGAGCCCGAGGCGCACGACCGGCTCGACGGGCTCGACGCGTTCGACAAGGTCATCAACGTCGACCAAAGCCCGATCGGGCGCACGCCGCGCAGCAACCCGGCCACTTACACCGGTCTGTTCACGCCGATCCGCGAACTGTTCGCCGAGATGAACAGCGCACGCGAGCGTGGCTACGGGCCGGGCCGCTTCAGCTTCAACGTGGCCGGCGGCCGCTGCGAGGCCTGCCAGGGCGACGGCGTGCTGAAGGTCGAGATGCACTTCCTGCCCGACGTCTATGTGCCGTGCGACGTCTGCTTTGGCAAGCGCTACAACCGCGAAACGCTCGAGGTGCTCTACAAGGGCAAGAACATCACCGACGTGTTGAACCTGACGGTGGAAGACGCGAACGCCTACTTCAACGCGGTACCGAACATCGCGCGCAAGCTGCAGACCCTGCTCGATGTGGGCCTGGGCTACATCCGGCTCGGCCAGAGTGCCACCACGCTGTCGGGCGGCGAGGCGCAGCGCGTCAAGCTTGCGCTCGAGCTGAGCAAGCGCGACACCGGCCGCACGCTCTACATCCTGGATGAGCCGACCACCGGGCTGCACTTTGCCGACATCGACCTGCTGCTGCGCGTGCTGCACCAGCTGCGCGACGCCGGCAACACGATCGTCGTGATCGAGCACAACCTGGACGTCATCAAGACCGCCGACTGGCTGGTCGACATGGGCCCCGAGGGCGGTTCGGGCGGCGGCACCGTGGTGGCGGTCGGCACGCCGGAAGACGTGGCCGCCAACCCGGCGAGTTTCACCGGCCGGTACCTGAAGGCGCTGCTGTAGCGGGTTGGCAGGCGCAGACGGTGGGATGGCGCAGGCTGGGGATGGCGTTGCCGGGTCCACCCGCGTCATGGTCACCGCTCGATCAAAAAAAAGCCGGTGCAACGCACCGGCCTTTCGATGAAAACGGATCCGCTTACTTCAGGTGACCGTTGACCAGCTTGGTCATCTCGAACATCGAGACCTGCGCCTTCTTGAAGATTTCCTTCAGCTTGGCGTCGGCGTTGATCATGGTGCGCTTGGCCGCGTCCTGCAGGTTGTTCTTCTTGATGTACTCCCACAACTTCTTGGTCACCTCGGTGCGCGGCACCGGGGTCGCACCGATGATGGCGGCCAGCTCGTCGCTCGGTGTCATGGCGCGCATGAAGGCGGCGTTCGGGGTGCGCTTCTTGGCCGCTGGCGCGGCCTTCTCCGACGCGACTTTCACGGCACCAGACTTCTTGGCTGCCGCGGTCTTCTTGACCGCAGGCGCATTGGACGCGACCAGTTTCTTCGCGGGACCCTTCTTCGCCGACACCTTCTTCACCGCAGATGCGGGCTTGTTTGCAGTTGCCATTTAGATTTTCTCCATCAAGTGAGTGGTTGATGTGCCGGCGTTCGTGCGAGGGTCGCATGAACCCTCATTGCTCCGTCACACCGTGCGGCCCGATCGTACTGCCAGCAGCAGGCAAAGAGAAGCTGATTTCACAGGAGAAACAACGCTTTGCACCCCTGCCGCGCATGCTTTCATCAACCCAGCGCTGGCGGCCCGGCACCACGAGCTCGATCGGGCCACGGGACCAGCGTGTTCGAAGGCTTTGCGGCCGCATGCCGCCATGTCGCGCGGAGCACCTGAACCCGCGCTTTCGGCCAGGTCACCGCCTCCAGCGCGCGGTCCATCGAGCACCTTTTCGGCGCTATTCTTGCGGCATGAAAATCATCGTTCGCTGGTTGTTGCTTGCCGCTGCCCTGTTGCTGGTGGCCTATCTCTACCCGGGTGTCACGGTCGGCAGCTTCGGCTCGGCCATGATTGCGGCCCTCGTGCTGGGGCTGTTCAACACGCTGCTGCGGCCGATCCTGGTGCTGCTGACCTTGCCGGTCACGCTGATCACGCTCGGGCTGTTCTTGTTCGTGATCAACGCGTTGATGTTCTATTTCGCGGCCAACGTGCTCGACGGCTTCAACGTCGCCGGCTTCACCGCCGCGCTGATCGGCTCGCTGATCTACAGCCTGTGCGGCATGGTGATCGACGTGGCGATGGAGCGTCTGTTCGCGCGTCGCGGCTGAGCGCGTTCGGCGGCCGGCAATCTGTCGAAGGTTGAACGCGCCCGGCACGCCAACCAACTGCGCCGCGCGTGCTGACCGCAAAACCCTTGAGTGAGAGGACTTCCCTTCAACTCCACAGGCGCCACGCCCTTGGCTGAAGGCCCTTCAGTCAACGAATTGCAACCCGCCGCTCAGCGCTTTCCCGCCTGTTCCGCCAGCAGTTGCCGACGTTGCGCTTCGACCTCGCGCAAGCGCGCGTCGAGCACCGACGCTTCGATGAAGTCGGTGCTGCCGGTCGCATCGCGGGCACGTCGCTGGCCGGCGCGCAGCCGGTCGATGCCGCCGGGCAGGTCGCCGATGGCGATGCGGGCCTCGGCCTCGGCGCGCAGTGCGCGCAGCGGCTGGCCCAGACGCTCCCAGGCGCGGCCGAGCGCGGCCCACGCCAGATCGTCCTGCGGATTCAACGCAACCCAGGTCTGCAATTCGTCGGCGCTGCGTTTGAGAGTCGGCTCGGCAGGCTCGGGCGCCGTGCCCGCGCTGCCAGAGTTGCCAGAGTTGCCTGAATTGCTTGCGTTGCCTGCGCTGCCCGAGTTGGCAGCCAGCGCCGCGCCGAGCGCGGCCTGCGCGCGCAGCAGCATCACCGGCCGCGATTTGTCCGCGGCCAGCGGCTGCAACGCGACGCCGGCCTGATCGGGCGCGCTGCGCTCGAGCAGCGACTGCACGCGCAGCATCGTGAGCGCGCGTTCGGCGCGTGCGATGGCCGAGCCGGCGCCGCGCGGTGGCGTGTCGGCCGCAGACGCGTCGGCCGCGGTGCGCTGACTCGCCACACGCGCCTGCGCGGTCGCCAGCGACGCATCGGCACGCGCCCAGTCGCGCAACAGGGTCGAGGCCAGCGCGCTCGCGTAAGCGGCCGACACCTGCTCGGCAACACCGGCGCCGCTGCGCTCCGCGTCCTGCGCCTGCCAGCGCCGCAGCGCATCGACGCGCGGGTCCATCAGCACGCGCGAACGCGCCTGCGCGATGTCGTGCTCGAGCACGCTGACCGGCGGTGACGTGCTGCGCACGCCCTGCCGCGAGCGCGCCTCGCCGAGCCGCTCGGTGGTCAGCGGGTGGCTGCGCAGATACGGGTAGCCGCCGCTGTCGTTCAAGCGCGAAGACTGGTCGAGCTTCTCGAACATCGAGGCCATGCCGCCCGGCTCGAAACCGGCGCCGGACAGCAGCGTGTAGCCGATGCGGTCGGCCTCGCGCTCCATATCGCGCGAAAAGTTCAGCTGGCCCTGGATGCCCACCGCCTGACCGCCGGCGATGGCGGCGTTGGCGATGTCGGCATTGCGCGCGCGGCTGGCGGCCAGCACGCCGAGGATCATCGTGGCGATGCCGATCATCGACTGCTGCTTGCTGTTGGTGACGCCGCGCGCGATGTGGCGCTGCGTCACGTGCGACATCTCGTGCGCCAGCACCGAAGCCAGCTCTTCTGGCGTGCTGGTCATCGCCACCAGCCCGAGGTGCACGCCGACGAAGCCGCCCGGCAGCGCGAACGCGTTGACGCTGCGGTCGCGCACCAGGAAGATTTCCCAGGCAAAGCGCTGGTCGATGTCGCTGCTGATGTTGCCGCGTGCACGCGCCTGCTGCAGCAGCGGCAGCCACAGCGACTGCATGTATTCGAGCAGCACCGGGTCCTGCAGATAGTCGGGGTCGCGCCGGATGTCGGCCATGATCTGGTCGCCCACCCTGCGCTCGGTGCCGATGCCGAAGTCGTCCGACAGCGGGTCGCCCAGCGCCGGCAGGTTGGGCGGCGCGCTGGTCTGCGTCTGCGCCAGCGCCGGCAGCGCCGCCTGGCCCAGCATCGCCAGCGCGCACAGGCTGACGCACATTCTGGTGACCAGAGGAGACGCGCTGCGGCGCAGCGGCAGCCGACCCAGCATGGGCATGGGCAGGGGCATGGGCAGCGAAACGGGCAAGTGCATCTGCAATGAGCGCTGCGCCCGCCATGTTGCTGGTGCTGGTGCTGGTGCTGGTGCTGGTGCTTGCGTCTGCGCCTGCGCCTGCTGCTGCTGCTGCTGCTGCTGCTG
>ENA-OFCE01000897-OFCE01000897.1-metagenomes-genome-assembly--contig:-NODE-897-length-17269-cov-3.451783_pt1 | contig 17269 bp, 14 predicted proteins | sample MGYA00153388_OFCE01 | MGnify analysis MGYA00153388
ATGGGCACGTCGGTACTCAAGGTCCTGCTCGGCCGTGGGTCGTTGCGCGCAGCGCCTTGGGGCATGCACTTTGATGCCTATCACCAGACGCTCAAACACACCTGGCGCCCTTTCGGCAACTCACACCCCCTGCAGCAACTTCTGCTGAAATTTATCCGGCCTGTATTGGGTCGTGCGGCTGGAGCCTGATGTGAACTAGTTGCGCCTATGGCACAAGAGTGGATGAAGTATTCCAGTATGTCTGTCATTCGGTTCGCGCGTTATGCCGCGCTGCTGGTGATGGCGGTAGTGTTGACGGGATGCGCCTTCAACGCTGTCAAGTACCCCCCGGCACCAGTCGCTGCCGCGACCGGTGACTACAACTATATTGTCGGTCCGGGCGACACCCTGAACATCACCGTTTGGCGGAACCCGGAGTTGTCGATGTCGGTGCCGGTGCGCCCCGATGGCAGGCTGACCACGCCGCTGGTGGATGAATTGGTGGTGCAGGGTAAGAACTCTGTAGAGGTAGCCCGAGAGGTGGAGAAGGCCCTTTCAAAGTTCGTGCGCGACCCCATCGTTACCGTCATCGTGACCTCGTTCGTCGGGCCGTACAGCGAACAGATCCGGGTCGTCGGCGAGGCGGCCAAGCCGCAATTTCTGCCGTACAAGCAAAAAATGACGGTGCTTGACGTGATGATTGCGGTCGGTGGGTTGACCGACTTTGCCGACGGCAATAACGCCATGATTCAGCGCGGCGCCGAAGGTGACAAGCGCTACACGGTGCGTTTGAAGGACTTGATCAAGCGAGGCGACACTTCCGCTAATGTTGAGATGAAACCGGGCGATATCCTGATCATCCCGCAGAGCTGGTTCTGAGGGCTGTAGTTTTAGTCGCGGTTGCGGCTCATTCTTCGGCGCCGTCCGGCGCCGGCTCCAACCTGCCATCTCTAGTCGGCGAAAAGGCTTGATTTCATGGAAGAGCTCGTAGCGCAAATATCGTCCATCGCTCGCGGCATGTGGAAGCACCGCTGGCCCGGGCTGGCGGTGGCCTGGTTGGTGGCGGCGGTAGGCGCAGCCGTCGTGCTGAGAGTTCCGGATCGTTACGAAGCGACGGCGCGAATCTTCGTGGACACCCAATCGATCCTCAAGCCGCTGATGTCGGGTCTGGCGATCCAGCCGAACACCGATCAGCAAGTGGTCATGCTCAGTCGGACGCTGATCACGCGCCCCAACGTCGAAAAGCTGGTCCGAATGGCCGACCTGGACTTGGCGAGCCAAAGCAAGGCCCAGCAAGACGCACTGGTTGATGGCCTGATGCAGACGCTGCAAATTCAAAGCGCCGGCCGAGACAACCTGTATTCGTTGGCTTACCGCGATTCGAGCCCTGAAAAAGCGCAGCGCGTGGTGCAAGCGCTGGTGTCGATCTTCGTCGAGTCGAGCCTGGGCGATTCGCGGAAGGACACCGACTCGGCCAAGAAGTTCATCGACGAACAGATCAAGAACTACGTTGGCAAGTTGGAGGAGGCCGAAGCCAGGTTGAAAGCTTTCAAGCTGCGCAACATCGAAATTCAGACTTCTGACGGCAAAGACATGGCCAGCCAGCTGTCGGAAATGGCCTCCCAGCTGGAACGAGCAAGGCTCGAGTTGCGCGAGGCGGAAAACGCGCGTGATTCGGCAAAGCAGCAGCTGGACAACGAGAAGTCCCAAAGCGCCGACCTGACCTCGCGCAGCCTGCTGCAGGAATCGGCGGTGTCGGTGGCCACGCCTGAAATCGATTCCAGAATCGAAGCCCAGAAACGCAATCTCGACGTGCTGCTGCAGCGATTCACCGACGAGCATCCCGATGTGCTGGGCGCCCGCCGGTTGATCAAGGAACTCGAGGAACTCAAGCGCAAAGAGGTTGCCGAATTGCGCAAGACAGCGATGGCCACGCCGACCAGTTCGGCCAACAACTCCAGCCTGGCTTACCAAGAGTTGAACCGGTTGCTTGCGACGTCAGAAGTCCAGGTGGCCGCGTTGAAGGCGCGTGTCTCGGAATACACCGCGCGCTACGCCCGAGCGCGTGAAAACATGAAAACGGCGCCGCAGATCGAAGGCGAGGCCGCGCAACTCAATCGTGACTATGCCATTCACAAGAAGAACTACGAAGACTTGGTAGCGCGGCGCGAAGCAGCCAGCATGTCGGGTGAGCTGGAAGCGGCCAACGGCGTGGCTGATTTCCGGTTGATCGATCCGCCGCGTTCGTCGTCTCAACCCGTGGCGCCGAATCGCACGCTTTTGATGCCGTTGGCGCTGGTCGCCGGTCTGGCAGCCGGGTTGTTCATGGCTTTCGCCATGAGTCAGTTGCGGCCGGTGTTCCACGACCCGCGATCGCTGCGCGCCGTCACGCAAATGCCGCTGCTTGGCGTGGTGACGATGGTCTTGAGCGATGAAGGACGCAGTCAGGTTCGCAGCAATCTGATTCGGTTCATCGCTGCTTCGACGAGCCTGTTCCTCGTCTTCGGTATCGGGCTCGCCGTGATGGCTTTCATCGCAGCTCAAGCGAAATGAGAACTCTATGAGCAGCCTGATCGAACAAGCCACCCAACGGCTCGAGCAACTCCGACGCGCTGGTGCGATCGGCACTGACGACCGTGAAGCCAGTCAGTCGATCCCGAGCGTTCAAAGTCAGTCCGAGCCTGTCTTGGCGCCGGCCGATATCGCGGCCAGCCCCGTCTTGTCTGCGCGCGAAACCGCACCCGTCGAGGTGCCGGCCGTGCTCTCGAAGCGGGTGGAGGTCAGTCTCGAATCATTGACCGCGGCCGGCATCGTCAGCCCGATCGCGCCGCGTTCGAACATTGCCGACCAATATCGCGTCATCAAGCGGCCGCTGATTGCGAATGCGATGGGCCGGGGTGCTTCTGTCGTGCAAAACGGCAACCTGATCATGGTGACGAGCGCTTTGCCGGGCGAGGGCAAGAGCTTTACGTCAATCAATTTGGCGATGAGCATCGCCACCGAACTCGACAACACCGTGATGCTGGTCGATGCCGACGTGGCCAGGCCCTCGGTGCTGAGAATGCTGGGGCTGCCACCGGGCCCTGGCCTGCTTGATTTGCTGGTGGACGAATCGATAGAGGTGTCGAGTGTTTTGCTTCGCACCAACATCGACAAGCTGACGTTGCTTCCGAGCGGTACACCGCACCGCCGCGCCACAGAACTGCTGGCCAGCGATGCCATGAATCGGCTGATCGAGAACATGGCCAAACGCTATCCCGATCGCATCATCATTTTCGACTCGCCTCCCCTGTTGATGACCACGGAAGCCAGAGTCTTGGCGAACCACATGGGCCAGATCGTGGTCGTCGTCCAGGCGGGCAAGACATTGCAGGCCGAGGTCCAGCAGGCACTGGCGACGATTCAAGATTGCCCCGTCAAGATGTTGGTGCTGAACCAGGCCAGCGGCAAGGCGTCCGGTGCGTATGGCTACGGATACGGATATGGCCAAGGCTACGGCTACGGTCAGCAGATCGCCTGAGTCGGGTGGTCGTTACCGACACATGTCAGTGCCCAACTTGAGCCCCGGGCTGCCCCTGTCAGGTGGCCTGGGTTGGGTGGCCCGGTCGCTGGCGCTGGCGTCGTCGATCGGCTGCCTGCAACCGGCCCATGCACAAACGCTGCTGGGCCTGCGCGCCGACTCTCCGGTCACCGAAACCCTGAGCGGTCTGAAGATCACACCGCGCGTGTCGGTGAGTGGGACGTTCACCAACAACGTCGCATCGAGCAGCACCAATCCCCAGTCGGACCTCGTGCTCGAGGCAGGCCCTGGCGTTCGAATGTCGAGCAACGGCGCTCGGCTCAAGTTGTATCTGGACTACGAATTGACCGGGTTGCTCTACGTTCAGGGCAACGGAGGCAACCAGTTTCGCAATGCACTCGACGCCTCCGCCACGGTCGAGGCGATCGAAAATTGGGGTTATGTCGACGTCAACGCCAAGATCTCCCAGCAGAGCATTTCGGCATTTGGCCAACCCGCGCTCGGCAACGCAAGCTCGAATTCGAATCAGACCGAGGTCGCCACGCTGCGGGTGTCGCCGTACATCAAGGGCAACGCGAACGGCCTGTTCGACTACGCGGCTCGCTACAGCCAATCGTTCAGCCGCAGCGCGTCTGACCGGGCTTCTGATATCGATTCGGTCGAAGCGGTGGCAACGCTGCGCAGTCCGCGGGTGTCGCGCGGGCTGGGATGGTCGGTTGACGCCAGTCACCGAGCCGAGGACTACAGCTTGGGGCGATCGACCCGGTCCGACCGGCTGAACGGAGGGGTCAATTACTCGTTGAACCGTGAGTTCGCGCTGTCTGCGGACGCGGAGCAGCAGTCGGACAACTATCGCAGTGGACTCAAGCAGTCGATCAGTTCGCAGCGCTACGGCGTGATCTGGTCGCCCGACGCAGACGCGCGCCTGGCGGTCAACCACGACACCCGGGGCTACACCGGCTTCGACATCAACTGGGCGCCCACGCCCCGCACCAAGCTGACCGCAATGCGTGCGCTGCGATCGTACGGAGCGGTGCACAGCCTGGCCTTCGAGCACCGCACCCGGCTCACGGCCATCAGCTTGAGGGACTCGCAGGACGTGGCGTCGAACGTGAATCGCCTGGTGACCGCCAGCGTGGGTTCGCTGTACGACATCTATTTCAGCCAGTTCGCATCGATCGAGCCCGATCCGGTCAAGCGTGCCGAACTGACCAACGCATTCCTCGTGGCCAACGGTTTGAATCCGAATGCGCCTGTCACGAGTGGCTTTCTCGCCTCTGGTCTGACGGATCAGCGTCGCCAGGATCTTTCATTCTCGCTGCTCGGTGCGCGCACCACGCTCACCTTGCTGGCCAACCGCAGCACCAGCAAAGACATCCTGTTCCTGTCGGACTCGAACAGCGAGTTTCGCAACGCTTCCCTGATCCGCGAACGAGGGCTCAGTCTGACCTTGTCGTACCGACTCACGCCACTCGCCACGGTCAACGGAATCGTTGCGCGCCAGCGTGTTTCAGGATCCCTGGCCACACAGGAAACAGAACTCCACCAATACATCATGAGCGTCACCAACCGGCTGACCGACCGCATCAGCGGCCTGGTCGAACTGCGTCGCAACGTTTTTTACAGCACCACGGCGCCTTACAACGAATCGTCCCTCATGGGCAAATTGATCGTCCAATTCTGACCATGTACGAAGCCTACTATGGGTTGACGAGCAAGCCGTTTCAGCTCAACCCCGATCCGTCCTTTTATTTCGGCAGCAAGCAGCATCAGCGCGCCAAGGCTTACCTCGAGTACGGCGTGCTCCGCAACGAGGGCTTCATCGTCATCACGGGCGAAGTCGGCGCCGGCAAGACCACGATCGTTAGGGGCTTGCTCGAGAGCTTGAACGCCAGCGAGGTGGTGGCCGCCCAACTGGTCAGCACCCAACTGGATGCCGAAGACACCCTGCGCATGGTCTGTGCGGCTTTCGGCGTGAGAACGCGCGACGTGTCGAAGGCCGATCTGTTGATGGCCCTGGAAGTGTTTCTCGTCACCCAAACGAAGCAAGGCAAACGTTGCCTGTTGATCGTCGACGAGGCCCAGAACCTCACGCAGCGAGCCGTCGAAGAGCTGCGCATGTTGTCGAATTTCCAGTTCGGCAAACAGGCGCTTTTGCAAAGCTTTCTGATCGGGCAGCCTGAATTCCGGGAGATCCTGCAAAGCCCGTCGATGCAGCAATTGCGTCAACGCGTGATCGCAGCCTGCCACATCGGGCCGCTCGACCTCGAAGAAACACAGGGCTACATCGAGCACCGGCTCAAATGCGCGGGGTCCACAGGGCGTCCCACGTTCGAATCGCGCACGTTCAAGGCCATCTTCAAGGCCAGCGGCGGCATTCCACGCCGGATCAACTCGATCTGCGACCGCCTGCTGCTGCTCGGTTTCCTCGGCAACAAAGACAATTTCGCGATCGAAGATGTCGAGGAAGTGGTGCGCGAAATTCGCGAAGAAACGGACGGCCCAGGCGGCCATAACTCCGGTCACGCACCGCTCGGAAACGTCGGTGCGAACGGCAGTGCAGGCCTCGACGTGGACCTGGCCAGGTTGCAGCTCGAACCCACCGCCGCGAACGGCATGGCGCGACAGCTGACCAACCTCAGTCTTTCCATGAATGACGACCGCTTGCAGCGTCTTGAAAACAGCCTGCTGCGGCTGGAGCGCATCAACCTCGAGACGCTCGGTCATCTGCAGGCGCTGGTGATGGCGGTCAGGAAGCCGGCCGACAGTGGCGAACAAGAAGGCAGCGCGGCATGAGCGGGGTGTCTTTCAACGCACCGATCGGCCCGGTCATCTGCGTGGTGGGTGCGCGGCCGAACTTCATGAAGATGGCGCCGATATTGCGCGCGATGGCGGCGCACCAGCCGCCGATTCCGATGTTGTTGGTGCACACCGGGCAGCACTACGACAAGGACATGAGCGACAAGCTGTTCGAGGATTTGCGACTGCCGCGGCCCGACATCAACCTCGAGGTGGGCTCTGCCAGCCACGCCGTGCAAACGGCTGAAGTGATGCGTCGCTTCGAGCCGACGATCGATGCGCATCGGCCTTCTTGTGTGCTCGTGGTGGGCGATGTCAATTCGACCCTCGCCTGCACGCTGGTGGCCGTCAAGAAGGGCGTGCCAGTGGCCCATGTCGAAGCCGGCCTGCGCAGCAACGACCGCAGCATGCCCGAGGAAATCAATCGCCTGCTGACCGATCAGATTGCCGATCGTCTGTACACCACCGAGCGCAGCGCGTTGGACAATTTGCTGCGCGAAGGCATCGCGGCCGAGCGTGTCTGCTTTGTCGGCAACGTGATGATCGATTCGCTGATGTCGAACCGCCAGCACGCGCGGAAGGCCGCCGACACGCTGGCGTCTTTCGGCACCGACCCGGCCCTGCTCGGCGATCGACGCGGCTACGGCGTCGTGACGCTGCACCGCCCGTCGAATGTGGACGACCCCGACACCTTGCGCGCCGTGCTGCAGGTGCTGCTCGATGTGTCGGCCAGGTTGCCGCTGGTGTTCGCATTGCACCCCCGCACCCGCAGCAACATCGACCGCTTCGGCCTGCAGCACATGATCGATCCCCGCCGGATGGCGTTGTTGCCGCCGCAGGGATACCTCGAGATGCTGGGCCTGATGGCGGGCGCAGCGCTGGTCTTGACCGACTCGGGTGGTCTGCAGGAAGAGACCACCGCACTCGGCGTGCCGTGTCTGACACTGCGCGAGAACACCGAACGTCCGATCACGGTGGAGCAGGGCACCAACACGCTGGTCGGGCGCGATGCGCTGGCCATCACCCGCGGCGTCGATGCGATCCTGGCGGGAAACGGCAAGCAGGGCCGCGTGCCGGAACTGTGGGACGGACGGGCGGCAGAGCGCATCGCCGCCGACCTGTGGTCGTGGTTGCAGCAGCGTGCTGCGTTGCCTACCGCGGCCCACGCCTGACAGGATGGTCAACGTGTCTGCCGCCTCCACCCCTGCCATCACGAACGCGCTGACGATCGACGTCGAAGACTATTTCCAGGTCTCGGCGTTCGCCCCCTACATTCCCCGGCCGGAGTGGAACACCCGCGAATGCCGGGTCGAGCGCAATGTCGGCCGCATCCTGCAGATGCTGTCGGATCACCGTGCCAAGGCGACGTTTTTCACGCTGGGTTGGATCGCCGAGCGATACCCGCAGCTGGTGCGGCGCATCGTCGACGAAGGTCATGAACTGGCCAGCCACGGATACGGTCACGAACGCGCCAGCGACCAGACCGAACAATCGTTTTACGCCGACATCCACCTCGCCAAGGTGCTGCTCGAAGACCTCGGCGGCGTGGCCGTGCAAGGCTACAGGGCGCCCAGTTTTTCGATCGGCACCCGGAACCTCTGGGCTTTCGACTGCCTGCTGCGCGCGGGTTATCGTTACAGCTCGAGCATCTATCCGATCGTTCACGACCATTACGGCATGCCCGACTCGCCACGGTTTGCGCATGCGGTGCGCCCCGGGCTGGTGGAGGTGCCTGTGACGACGTTGCGCCTGTTCAACCGCAATTTACCCGCCAGCGGCGGCGGCTACTTCAGGTTGCTGCCGTATGCGTTGTCCCGGGCAATGATCCGGCGCGTCAACGCGGTCGACGGCGAGGCGGCCATCTTCTACTTCCACCCGTGGGAAATCGACAGCGAGCAACCACGCATCGCCGGTATCAACCGCAAGACGCGCTTCCGGCATTACGTCAACATCGACCGCATGGAAGGCCGGCTCAACCGCCTGCTGCACGACTTCACCTGGGGCCGCATGGACCGCGTCTTTCTGGACCGGCACGAAGCAACTGCCAAGGCGCCGGCCCTGATCGCGGCCGCGGCCTGAATCGCTGGCTGCGCGCGCCCATGCTGAGCATCGAACGACTGAGCCCGCACGACCGGGACACCGCCGGCCGCTGGGACCGCTTCGTGCTGGCCTGCGCCGAGGGCACCTTCTTTCACCGCGCCGGCTGGCAGACGGTCATCCGCGGCGAGTTCGGTCACGACACGTACTACCTCTACGCTCAGGTCGATGGGCAGATCGTTGGGGTGCTTCCGCTGGCCCACGTCAACAGCTTGCTGTTCGGCAACTCGCTGTCGAGCCTGCCGTTCGCTGTCTATGGCGGCGCCGTGGCCCGCAGTGCCGACGTGGCCGACGCGCTGGAACAGGCGGCCAGGCAGTGGGCGATGCGGCTCGGTGTCGAGCACCTCGAATTTCGCAATATCGAAGCGCGTCATGCCGACTGGCCCGGCCAGGATCTGTACGTCACCTTTCGCAAGGAGATCCTCCCCGACGAGGAAGCGAACATGTTGTCGATCCCGCGCAAGCAGCGCGCGATGGTGCGAAAGGGCATCAAGAACGGTCTGGTCGGTCACATCGATGCCGAGGTGGGACGGTTCTTCGCGCTCTACGCCGACAACGTGCACCGGCACGGCACGCCGGCCATGCCGCGACGCTATTTCGAAGCGTTGCAGCGCGAGTTCGGCCTCGATTGTGAAATTTTGATCGTGACCAGCGACGACGGGCGTCCGCTCAGCGGTGTCATGAGCTTTTACTTCCGCGATGAAGTGCTGCCGTATTACGCCGGCGACGACGAATCGGCGCGCGACCTGGCGGCCAACGATTTCAAGTATTGGGACCTGATGCGCAGAGCCTGCGGTCGCGGCCTGAAGGTGTTCGACTACGGTCGCAGCAAACAAGGCACCGGCTCGTTCTCGTTCAAGAAGAACTGGGGCTTCGAGCCCAAGCCTCTGCATTACGAGTATTGCCTCTACAAGCGCGACTCGGTTCCGCAAAACAATCCGTCGAACACCAAGTACAAGCTGTTGATCGACGCATGGCGCCGCCTGCCGATCGGCATGGCCAACTGGCTCGGCCCGTTCATCGTGCGCAACCTGGGCTGAGTGCGATGGGCAACGTGCTGTACCTCGTCCATCGCTTGCCGTATCCGCCCAACAAGGGCGACAAGGTGCGCTCGTACCACCTGCTCAAGCACCTCGCCGAGCGGCATCGCGTGTTTCTGGGCACGTTCATCGACGACCCCGAAGACGCGGTTCACGTCGACACCGTGCGCGCGCTGTGTGCCGACGTGCATGTCGCGCAACTCACGCCGCGATGGGCCCGTCTGCGCAGCTTGGGTGCGCTGCTGACCGGCGACGCGCTGACCCTTCGCTACTACTCAAACGCAGGCTTGAAGGCCTGGGCCGGCCGGGTGGGAATGCGCGAACGCATCGACGCCGTGGTGATATTTTCATCGGCGATGTCTCCTTACGCAGATGCCGCACCGGACGCGACCCTGCTGGTCGACTTCGTCGATGTCGATTCGGCCAAGTGGACCCAATACGCCGCCAACCACCGCTGGCCCCTGTCCAGGCTTTACGCCAGGGAAGGGCGCAGGCTGCTCGCTCATGAACGGGCATTGGCTGCGCGGGCCGAGCGATCATTTTTCGTGACCGAGAACGAAACGGCGCTTTTTCGTCAGCTTGCGCCCGAATCTGCCGACAAAGTCGACACCATGAGCAACGGCGTCGACTTTGACTTCTACGCGCCCGACCCACGGCGGCCCAGCCCGTTCGAGGCCGGCGTCGAGCCCGTGGTGTTCACCGGCGCGATGGACTACTGGCCCAACATTGACGCCGTGGTGTGGTTCGCGTCCGAGGTGCTGCCGGCCTTGCGGGCGGCCCGGCCGCAGGTGCGCTTCTACATCGTCGGGCGCAGCCCGTCCGCCGCGGTGGTGGCGTTGAAGGGCGATCACGTCACCGTGACCGGCACCGTCGCCGATGTGCGCCCCTACCTGCAACATGCCGCCGTGGTCGTGGCGCCGTTGCGACTGGCGCGCGGCATCCAGAACAAGATCCTGGAAGCGATGGCGATGGCGCGACCGGTCGTGGCTTCGAGCTCCTGCGTCGCGGCCATCGACGCCCGCGACGGCGTCGACCTCGTGTCGGCCGCCTCGGCCGCCGACTTCGTGCGCGAGGTCGGCAGCTTGCTGACCTTCACACCCCGCGCCAGCGAGGTCGGGCGCCAAGGCAGAAGGCGCGTGACGGCCCGTTACAGCTGGGCGGCACACCTCGCGGGCATCGACCGATACCTCGGCACGTCGGCCCCGTTGCTGGCGGAGGCCGTCGCATGACCACCTCGACGCCTTCCTTTCCAGCGGTAGGCATGCGCGCTTCGGCGTGGCGGTCTGCCCTGGTGGTGCTGGCGCTGCTGTTGGCCTGGACCCTGTTCCTCTATTGGGACACCGCCGTCGCCATGGTGTCGATCTGGGACCGTTCCGGCACTTTCGCCCACGCCTTCTTGGTGCCGCCCATCTCGCTGTGGCTGATCTGGCGACAGCGTGCGGTGCTGGCGTCGATGACGCCCCGCGCGGGCCCGGCGGCGCTGGCGCCCATCGCGCTCGCCGGCCTGCTGTGGCTGTTGGGCGAGCTGGCTTCCGTCAACGCGGCCACGCAATTCGCGCTGACTGGCTTGATCGTGCTTGCGGTGCCGGCGGTTCTGGGCTGGCGCGTCGCTGGCGCCATTCTGTTCCCGCTCGGTTTTCTGTTCTTCTCGGTGCCGTTCGGTGACTTCCTGCTGCCCACCTTGATGGAATGGACCGCCGACTTCACCGTGCTCGGCCTGCGGTTGAGCGGCATCCCGGTGTTCCGCGAGGGACAACTGCTCATTATTCCGTCCGGCCATTGGTCGGTCGTCGAGGCCTGCAGCGGCGTGCGCTACCTGATCGCCTCCGTGATGGTCGGCACCCTGTTCGGTTACCTGAACTACCGCTCGAACGCGCGCCGCTGGATGTTTGTGGGCGTGTCCTTCATCGTGCCGGTGGTGGCCAACTGGCTGCGTGCCTACATGATCGTGATGCTGGGGCACCTGTCGGGCAACACGATCGCCGTCGGCGTCGACCACCTGATCTACGGCTGGGTGTTCTTCGGCATCGTGATGATGCTGATGTTTGTGGTCGGCATGCGGTGGTCTGAACCCGACGTGGTGCCTGCGCCAATTGCTCACGAGAAATCCGCGAACCCACGGATGGACGAAGCGACAACGCGGGCGCCGGCCTGGCGGTCGACTGCGACCTGGCTCGCCGCGGCGCTGTTGGTGGCGATACCGCAGGTCATCGTGCAGGCCACCACCTCGTCGGCGAACATTGCGCCTTCGCAATTCGTCGCGCCGGCGGCCTTGGCGGATGGATGGCGCCCGTCTGGTGCTGCACCGCCTGCTTTGCAGCCCGCGTTCAAAAGCCCGTCGGCGTCGTTCAACACCACCTACAACAAGCAGCAGCAAGTGGTCGGCCTGTACGTGGGCTTCTACAGGAATCAGGGGTACGACCACAAGCTGGTCAGTTCGGATAACGTGCTGGTCAGGTCCGACGACCCGGTCTGGTCAGTGACTGGCAGCGGCAAGCGCCCCGTGTCGCTCGACGCGCTAGACACGGTTGTCAGCACGGCCAACCTGCGCCTGGCTGGTGTGTCCAGTGACGGCGCCCAAGGTCGGTGGGTCGCCTGGAAGGTCTACTGGATCAACGGCAGGCTGACCTCCAGCGATGCGGTGGCAAAGGTGCACGGCGCCGTCGGCCGCCTGCTCGGCCGGGGTGACGACGCGGCAGTCATCGTGCTCTATGCACCTCAAGATCAACCCGGCGGCGCCGATGCAACATTGCAGGGTTTCGCGCAAGCGAATGTGAGCGCGATCGAGGCATTGCTCCGAGCCACGCGGAACAGGTGAATTGGTCAAAATCAAATGAAATCGGAACGCTGAAATGGATCGCCAGATGAATGTGGTGGGGGTAATTGGCCTGGGTTACGTGGGCCTGCCTTTGGTGGTGGAGTTCGGCAAGCACATGCGCACGATCGGCTTCGACATCGCCGTGTCCAAGGTCGAGTCTTGCCAGCGCGGTGTCGACCCGTCGCGTGAGCTGTCTGACGGGCAGATGAAAGAGGCGACCCACGCCGTTTATACCGCCGACCCGAAGCTGCTGGCCGAGGCAGACGTCATCATCGTTGCCGTGCCCACGCCGGTGGACAACGCGCACATCCCCGACTTCCGGCCGTTGATCGGCTCCAGCACCAGTGTCGGCCGCCACATGAAAAAGGGCGTGACGGTGGTCTACGAGTCGACCGTGTATCCGGGTGCCACCGAGGAGGTCTGCATTCCCGTGCTCGAGCGCGAGTCGGGCCTGAAGTGGAGAGAAGACTTCTTCGTCGGCTACAGCCCCGAGCGCATCAACCCCGGCGACAAGGAGCACACGCTCACCAAGATCCTCAAAATCGTGTCGGGCGACAGCCCCGAGACGCTCGACCGCGTCGCGCGCCTGTACGAAAAAATCATCGTGCCCGGCGTGCACCGCGCCAGCAGCATCAAGGCCGCGGAGGCCGCCAAGGTGATCGAGAACACGCAGCGCGACCTCAACATCGCACTGATGAACGAGCTGGCGATCATCTTCGACAAGCTGGGCATCGACACCACCGAAGTGCTGGAGGCCGCCGGCACCAAGTGGAATTTTCTGAAATTCAAGCCCGGTCTGGTGGGCGGGCATTGCATTGGTGTGGACCCGTACTACCTGACCCACAAGGCCGACATGATCGGCTACCACCCGCAGGTGATCCTGGCCGGGCGGCGCATCAACGACGGCATGGGCAAGTTCATCGCCGAGCAGACCATCAAGCACATGATCGCCGCCGGCAGCTACATCAAGGGCGCCAAGGTCAACGTGCTGGGCCTGACATTCAAGGAAAACTGCGGCGACCTGCGCAACAGCAAGGTCGTCGACATCATCAACGAGTTGAAGACCTACGGTGTCGAAGTCTTCGTGACCGACCCGCAGGCCGAGGCCGACGAGGCGATGCATGAATATGGGGTGAATCTGTTGAACTGGGACGCACTGCCCCGCGCCGATGCGATCGTCGCAGCGGTGGCACACCAGGAATTCGCTGCGCTGTCTGTTGAAGATTTTGGCAAGAAGCTTGTCAAGGGCGGTGCCTTCATCGATGTGAAGTGTGCATTCGACAGAAATGCGATCGAAAGCGCCGGCTACCGCCTTTGGCGGCTTTGACACGTGTCGCTCGACCAGCGTCCGTTGGCCCAATCTGATCCTCGGCCGTTGGTCCTTCACGTTGTCTACCGCTTCGACGTCGGTGGCCTGGAAAATGGCATCGTGAATTTGATCAACCACATGCCCGCCGCCGCCTACCGTCACGCGGTGCTGGCCATCACCGAGGTGGTGCCGGCCTTCAGTCAGCGCATCCATCGTCATGACGTTGCCTTTCACTCATTGCACAAGCCGCATGGCCACGGTTATGCCTTGTACCCGCGCCTGGTGCGCTTGCTGCGCGAGATGAAGCCTGCCATCGTGCACACCCGAAACCTGGCGGCGCTCGAACTGCAGTTGCCTGCCTGGCTGGCCGGTGTGCCGGTGCGAATTCACGGCGAGCACGGGCGCGACGTGGGCGACCTCGACGGCAGCAACCGCAAGTACCAATGGGTGCGCCGCGCATACCGCCCTTTCGTGCAGCATTACTTTGCACTGTCGCGCGACTTGGCGCAGTACCTGGCTGACAAGATTCATGTGCGGCCCGACCGTGTGACGCAGGTCTACAACGGCGTGGACGCCGACCGCTTTCAGCCCGCAGCAGACGGCCCGCAGCCGATCGCCGGCTGCCCTTTCGCCGCGCCTGCGCACTGGTTGGTGGGCACGGTTGGTCGGATGCAGACCGTTAAAGACCAGACCACGCTGGCGCGTGCCTTCGTGCGCACCTTGGAGTTGGCGCCAGCGCTGCGTGCGCGACTCCGGCTGGTGCTGGTGGGAGAAGGCCCGCTGCGCGCGCAGGCGCAAGCCATCCTCGATGCCGCGGGCGTGGGCAGCCTCGCCTGGCTGCCCGGCGAGCGCAATGATGTGGCAGATGTCATGCGTGGCTTGCATTGTTTCGTGCTGCCGTCGTTGGCCGAAGGCATCTCGAATACGATCCTCGAGGCGATGGCGAGTGGCCTGCCGGTGGTCGCCACCAAGGTCGGCGGAAACGCCGACCTGGTGCGCCACGGTGTCACCGGCGAATTGGTGCCAGCCGATGACGTCGAGGCCCTGGCGCAAAGTCTGATGCGGCTGGCCGCCACCCCTGCGCTGGCCGTACAGATGGGCGAGGCAGGGCGCCTGGATGCACAGCAGAAATTCAGCATGCAGGCGATGGTGTCTACTTACCAAGCCGTGTACGAGCAGCAGGTGCGCAAGGCGCGCTACCAACCCAAGAACAACTGAACCATGTGCGGCATCACCGGCATTTTTGACACCCGCGGCGCGCGTGCGATCGACCGCGCGGTGTTGCAGCGCATGAACGACTCGCAGATTCACCGCGGGCCCGACGAGGGCAGTCTGCACATCGAGCCCGGCCTGGGCTTCGGCCATCGCCGCTTGTCGATCATCGACATCGCCACCGGCCAGCAACCGCTGTTCAACGAAGACCGCTCGGTGGTGGTCGTGTTCAACGGCGAGATTTACAACTACCAGGAATTGATCCCCGAGTTGCAGGCGCTGGGCCACACCTTCGCCACCAAGAGCGACACCGAAGTGATCGTGCACGCCTGGGAATCCTGGGGCGAAGACTGCGTCAAGCGGTTTCGCGGCATGTTCGCGTTCGCGCTGTTCGACCGCAACCGTGATTGCCTGTTCCTGGCGCGCGACCGTCTGGCCGTCAAGCCGATGTATTACGCGCTGCTGCCCAACGGCACCTGCCTGTTCGGCTCAGAACTGAAGTCGTTGCTGGCCTACCAGGATGCCCAGGGCGGCCTGGCGCGCGACATCGACCCACTGGCGGTCGAAGAGTATTTCGCGCTCGGCTACGTGGCCGAGCCGCGCACCATCTTCCGTCAGGCCCGCAAGCTCGAACCGGCCCACACGCTGCTGCTGCGGCGCGGTCAGCCGGTGCCCCAGTCGAAGGAATATTGGGACGTCCGCTTCACCCTCGGCAACCCGGTGGGTATCGACGAAGCGTGCGCACAGTTGACCGAAAAGCTGAAGGAATCGGTGCGGCTGCGCATGATCGCCGAGGTGCCGCTGGGCGCCTTCCTGTCCGGCGGCGTCGATTCGAGTGCGGTGGTTGCCACGATGGCGGGGCTGTCGACGGAACCCGTGAACACCTGCTCGATCGCCTTCGACGACCCCGCGTTCAACGAATCCGCGTTCGCCAAAACCGTGGCCGACCGCTACCGCACCAACCACCATGTCGAGACGGTGCAGAGCGATGACTTCGACCTGATCGACACACTGGCGCGGCTGTACGACGAGCCTTATGCCGACAGCTCGGCCATGCCGACCTATCGCGTCTGCCAGTTGGCCCGCAAGCATGTCACGGTCGCGTTGTCCGGCGATGGTGGTGACGAGACTTTCGGCGGCTACCGGCGCTATCGGCTGCACCTGATGGAAGAACGCATGCGTTCGGCGATGCCGCAAGCGGTGCGTGAGCCTTTGTTCGGTCTGCTTGGACGCATCTACCCAAAAGCCGACTGGGCGCCACGCATGCTGCGCGCCAAGACGACCTTCGAGGGCATGGCGCGCAGTTCGGTCGAAGCGTACTTCCACACCGTTTCCATCTTGCGCGATCCCATGCGCGAACAGTTGTTCAGCGCCAAGTTCAAGACGGCGGTGGCCGGCTACAACGCCCAGGCGGTGTTCGACCACCACGCCGGTCGTGCCGACACGGACGATCCGTTGGCGCTTATCCAGTATCTGGACATGAAGACCTACTTGGTGGGGGACATCAACACCAAGGTTGACCGCGCCAGCATGGCGCACTCGCTCGAAGTGCGCGAGCCGCTGATGGATCATGAGCTGATCGAGTGGCTGGCCACCCTGCCGTCGTCGCTGAAGGTGCGTGGGCAAGAGGGCAAGTACCTGCTCAAGAAGGCCATGGAGCCACTGCTGCCCGACGACATTTTGTACCGGCCCAAGATGGGCTTTTCAGTGCCCTTGGCCCAGTGGTTCCGCGGGCCGCTGAAGCAGCGCGTTCGCGAAGCCGTGCTGGGCTCACGCTTGGCTGAGACGGGTTGGTTCAACGCGGTCTACCTGCGGCACCTGGTCGATGCACATCAGTCTGGCGCGCGGGATTACAGCGCGCCGCTGTGGACCCTGGTGATGTTCGAGGCCTTTCTGCGCAACGTGGTGGACGAGGCGCCGGCCAGCACCGAGTCGGCCACCGAGTCGTTGGTGTCTTGATGGCGCTGCGCATTCTCCATGTGCTTGACCACTCGATTCCCTTGCACAGCGGCTACACGTTTCGCACGCTGTCGATCCTGCGCGAGCAGCGCAAGCTCGGTTGGGAAACGTTCCACCTCACCAGCCCCAAGCACACCGCGCCCTCGGCCGCTGAAGAGACGGTCGAGGGCTGGCACTTCCTGGCCAAGCCGTTCACCGGCGAGGCGCTGTGCGCGAGCGCGGCCAGGGCGCTTGCCAGCAGCGATCAATAAGAACATAGTCAGAACAGAGTTTATTCACTTGGCGGTGACGGAATGCTACGCCTAGGTTGCGTTGCATTCAGGTTTGCGCGTTCCGGTTGCAGCCAAAACGGGGGTTGGGGTTTATGGATAAGGGTAAGGCGCTGGAAGCGGCGCTCAGCCAGATCGAGCGGTCCTTTGGCAAGGGCTCGATCATGCGCATGGGTTCGAAGAGCTCCCTCGAGGATATCGAGGTGGTGTCCACCGGCTCCATCGGCCTGGATATCGGCCTGGGCATTGGCGGGCTGCCCAAGGGGC
>ENA-OFCE01000898-OFCE01000898.1-metagenomes-genome-assembly--contig:-NODE-898-length-17267-cov-22.398675_pt1 | contig 17267 bp, 14 predicted proteins | sample MGYA00153388_OFCE01 | MGnify analysis MGYA00153388
CAGCAGCGAAGGTCGATCGATCTCATAACCCTGCTCAACTTTAACATCAATCGCATCCTTGCCAAAATAGGCATAATTTACCAAATATCCAGCTAAACAGCCATTGGCACTTCCCGTCGCCGGATCTTCGGGAATTCCTAACGAATTGGCGAAAACTCGGACGTTCAGATCATTAATATCGCTGTAAGTCTCTGGACAAAATATCAAAATATCTTTAGCTTCTGTTGTCTCAATCAATTCAAAATATTCATCTAATTTGACTTGAGCTTTCTTGAGCGATGCCAGAGTTTTTAGCGGTACAATAATGAACGGTACTCCGGTAGAAACTTCTTGGATGCGAAATCTATCGTCAATTTCATTCACTTCTAAATTTAGTATATTTGCCAGAGTCTCTGCTGATAAAAATTGACCAAATCTTGGAGATTTTTGTCGCATCCACAAAACATCTGCGACTTGATTTTGATAGTTGAAAGTAACGGGAATTTGACCGACGGCTAGATTTAAAATAACTTGTTCTACAGGTTTGTTAATAATCTCTTGCTGCAAAACGAATGCTGTTCCTAAAGTGGGATGGCCGGCAAAGGGTAATTCTTTTTTTGGTGTGAATATCCGCACGTCGTAGCCGCCTTCTCGTGGCTGGTTGGAGCGAATAAATGTGGTTTCCGAATAGTTTATTTCCCTGGCTATCATCAGCATTTGAGCCTCAGATAGTTCGGCAACTCCCGCACCGCAAAAGACGGCTAGCTGATTGCCAGCATATTTTGACTCGGCAAATACATCAACTATGTAAAAATTCATAATTATCTCTCTGGTAAAATGGTCAGGGTGGGCATCCTGCCCGCCCCCACAAAAAGATTTCTCGTTACCAGGCTCTGCCTGGTAACGCAGATCCAGAGGCTCCGCCTCGCCAATTCCCAATTCCCAATTCCCAATTCCCGTAATTCCCTATTTCAAACAGCGAATTGCTTGCAACATCCCCCTAGCTTTATTCAGCGTTTCCTCATATTCCATTTCCGGGTTAGAATCAGCCACCAAACCAGCACCAGCTTGCACAGAAACCGAATGTTTGTCGCCACCTAGAGAGCGAACAACCATAGTCCGAATGGCGATCGCACTATTCAACTGTCCCTCAAAATCATAATACCCATAAACCCCAGAATATGGGCCCCGGCGACAACCTTCCAACTCGTGCACAATTTCCATCGCCCGAATCTTCGGAGCACCACTAACCGTACCCGCCGGAAAAGCAGCTTTCAACAAATCCCAAGCCGTCTTATCCTGGGCCAATTCTCCGATCGCATTACTCACAATGTGCATCACATGAGAATAACGCTCAATTCCCATTAATTCATCAACTTTTACCGTACCACTGCGGCAAACTCTGCCCAAGTCATTTCTGCCCAAATCAACTAACATCACGTGTTCCGCAATCTCCTTCGGATCTTGCAACAATTCAGCAGCCAAAGCATCATCTTCTTGAGGAGTTTTCCCCCGGCGACGAGTACCGGCGATCGGGCGCAAAGTTGCGATTCTCTTGCCATCCGCAGTGTTTTCCGCCTTCACCATAATCTCTGGACTAGAACCAATAATCTGCCAATCTTTGAAATTGAAATAAGCCATGTACGGAGAAGGATTAATCAGACGCAAAGAGCGGTAAAGTGCAAAAGGATCGCCACTATATTCAGATTCCAAACGCTGCGAAACAACTACTTGAAAAATATCTCCCGCTTTGATATATTTCTTAGCTTTTAACACATTGGCGCAATACTTTTCGGGAGTAGTATTGCTGGTATAAGCCAAGTCTGTATTTCCACTTGTGGAACGGGCATCTTGCCCGTTTTTATCACTTGTGAAACGGGCATCTTGCCCGTCATTGGGAGGAGTCCATTCTATCAGGGTAGATTGCTGAGAAAGGGGCGATTTCAGCTTATCTACTAACTTAGAAACCCGATCGCACGCTTGACCGTAAGCCTGGGCCAAGTCAACCCCAACCTCCCGTAAGTCCGCATAGGCGATCGCCCAAATCTTCCGTTTCACCTGATCGAAAATCAACAAATTATCAACCTGCATCCACAACCCATCCGGCAAATCTTTTTCCCCAGCCGGATATACAGGAACACGCGGCTCAATCCACTTAATTAACTCATAACCCCAAAACCCAAACAACCCGCCAATTCCCGCTGGTAACTGTGGCAATTTCACTGGTTGATAAGACTGTAAACATTCAGTTAAAGCCACAAACGGATCGCCCGTAAATACCTTTTGGGAACCATCGCGGTAAACTTGAGTTGTTTGCGATCCCTTTGCCTCCAAAATCCACAACGGATCGCACCCTAAGAAACTATAACGCCCAATTTTTTCCCCACCTTCGATCGACTCCAGCAGAAAACTGTAAGGTTGACCGGCACAAACCCGATACCAAGCAGAAACCGGCGTATCCAAATCAGCAACCCATTCCTGATATACCGGTACAAAATTGCCTTGTTTTGCCAGTTCGGAGAATTGTGAAAAATTGGGAAATATCATATATGTAAATTAGCTATACAATCAATAAAGATAAGACGGAAAATAACATCCCGCAGGCTGTTGATACTCACCAATTGCCATCACCGCCAGTGGCTTGAGGCCGCGCAGCCCCTCTTGCAAACACCAGCGAAACAAACTTGCATAACGCAGGGGTAAGTGAAAGCAAAGCACTTCTCCCGGACTATACGCAGCCGCACCTAATAGCAAAGCCTGCATATCAGCTTCACTTTCCGCGACGCTGTAGCCAACGGTAGACACCGCACAAGTATAAGCTACAATCTGACCTTGTTTGCAAGCAACCAAAGGAGAAAGGTGATTTAGGGCGTATTTAATCTCGGAAGTTCGATCGCACCTGTACACTCTCTTACACAAAGCCTCACATTCGTCAACATCCTCACTTACCATCGGCCGCACCTCAAAGTCATACTGCGGCTGACTGCGAAACTTCCCCTCCAGCAACAGCAAAGGTTCCTTCACCTCAAAACCCAGAGACACGTACAGCGACAGCGACGCCAAGTTAAAAGATTCTTGAACCAAGCGAATACCCAAAGCATCCTGTCCTTGTTTCAGCAAAGCTTTCATGATTTGCCGCCCTGTTCCCTTACCTTGAAAAGTGCGATCGACACTAACGGGCCCAATGCCGCGAATCGGGTTGCGTTCGTCCATGAAACCGCAGCCGACAACCGAACCCTCGCTTTCAGCTACAATGTCAAAACATGACGGATTTTCAATCAGCAGGCTAGTTATTTCCGTTGCAAAATCCAGTGTCGGAAAATCTGTCGGGAACAAATGGCGATCGGAAATATCTTTAAAAGCTTCATAATTAATGCGAGCGCAAACATCGATATCAGAAGGCTGCGCTCGCCTGATTGCGACATTCATTTTTAATTTAACTTTAACGATTAACTTTTAATTAGATTTGAAGTTTGCAGTAGGACTCGGGCGCGGATACCGACGGCCTCCCGCGCCCGAACACTACTGCCAACACAAATTTACAAGCTGAGCATTCCAGGCAATATTACCGATGTTTTGCTCAGCGATGCAGTCATCTGTCTAGGGATCGTAAGTCTTCTTACCGGTGAACTTCACCTTAATCGGATCGGGATTGCTGCCAATATTGCGGTCAATCTTACCGTTGTAGGGACGACCTTCGTTCACCTTTTCAGGGAACACGCCATCCTTGGGATGCAGGTACTCAGTAGCACCGTCGGGAAATACGCGGTAAATCTTGTAGTTCGAGATTTTGAATTTCGCCCGCAGTTGCTGGCCGCCCAAAGCGATGCACTGCTCCTTCCGGGGCAGATACAGCAAGTTGTCGCCTTGACGCATGATTGCAGCGCCGCCTGTCGGCATTTCAAACACTTGTTCCTTGGTGCTAGTCCAAGTGATCGCATACTTCTCTTCAACTAGCGCCTTAGTCAGCAAGCCGCCGGTGCTGCCGCCGAAGATAGGGGGTTGTCCAGTGAGTTCTTCTGACATAGATATATCCAAAGGATTTTTAGAGCATCGTATCATCGAGACTATACGCTATTCTCGAAATTGTAAGGAAAATTAACAGTTTTTTGGCGATCGATCTTTTCTGATAATTGGTAATTAATAATTGGTAGTTCATAATTGGTAATTTCCACCAACTCCCAAAAACAAAATTAGGAAGCAGGAATAAATACAAAATCAGCATAAAAAACAGTTATTAATGCTTATGCCAAAGCCTTACCGCCCTATGTCAAGAACAGGCTTTGAAAGCCTATTCCAGAAAATCGAGTTCTTCCTGCTTCGTTCGGTCATAGCAGCAGAGGCGGGTTTTGCGAGGAAAACTTTTCTGTGCTATCCCACATTGGGCGATCGACATTTACTCGATCGCACGCTGAGAAACCCTGTTTTTGCACAAGTCTTGTTAATTTGTGCTGCCAACCGCCTACAAAAAGAGTTTTTAGCTAAGTAATATCCGCACGCACGCTTCCGAAAACGAGATTTTACACGTAAGTAACATGGCAGTATGTTCCTACAATCAGATTTTTTATACAAGTAAAGTCTGCCATATGGACTCTTTCTTCTCTTCCTTTGCGCCCTCTGCGGTTTAATCATTCTGAAACACTAGGCGATTGAAATCGCTTCTTGTCAAACTTTCATCCCAGCAGAGGGTGACTGAAGAATCAATTATTAACAATTGATTCTAGACCATCGGAATAGTAAAGTGAAATTCACTTCCTCGGTCTTTTCCTGCGGAATCTACCCAAATTTTACCGCCCCAGCCGGCAACAATCTGCTTGCAAATTGCTAGTCCCAAACCGGTACCGCCGGCACTGCGCCGCAATGCTCCTTCTTCTTGATAAAATCGATCGAACACAACTTTTAAACTACTAGCCTCTATTCCCCTCCCCGTATCGGTTACGAGGACTTCTACCATCTGAGAACCATTGCATTGAGCTCGCACTGTCACGACTCCCTGGGGTGTGGTGAATTTGCAAGCGTTGTCTAGCAGTTTGGAGAGCACTTCCACCAACCACTCGCCGTCAGCTTGCACTAAGGGCAATTCTGCGGATACTTCGGCGATAATTTTCGGCAATTGCCGATCGACTGTGCGGCGCGATCGCACGCTGCTAAGGGCCAAATCAACGCATTCTTGCAGCGTCAGCGATTCGACATTCCATTTTACTCGCCCGCTTTCTAAGTGAGAAAGAGTTAAGAAATCCTGCACGAGTTTCCGCATTCGATCGGCATCGCCCAGGGCAGTTTCTAACATGATTTGCCGCATTTCTGCTGGCATATCTGGTTCGGAGTTCAAACTTTCTAGACACACTTGAATGGTAGAAAGCGGAGTGCGGAGTTCGTGTCCGGTGATGGCAATTAGATTGCTGCGAGTGCGGTCTAATGCTTCTAATTGTTGATTTAGCTCTTCTAAATGGGCGTAGGTTTCTGCTTGAATTAAGGCTGCTCCGAGCTGGGTGGCGATCGCCTCTACTAGAGCAATTTCGTCTTCTTCCCAAGGCAAAGCCGATCGACACTGGTGCATTTCCACCATGCCCAACACCCGCCCCTGATAAAGCACCGGCACCATTAACCAAGAGACAATCTGCCAATTTTTGACAATTTTTTCCAGGGATTTTGTATTGACAATCAGGGGATTTTGTGCAGTGTCTTGAATATAAACTCGCTCTTGCCGCGTCACCGAGTCCGTAAATATTTGATTTTCCTGCAACTTCCAAGTCTGATCCAGCAAGGAACTAGCGCCCGGGCGCAAAAACTCGCGATCGATTTTGACGGCAATATCTGCGGCCTTGCACCGATAGATCAAACAGCGGCTTGCTGATAGGGCTGTTCCGAGTTCAGAGACTGCGACTTCGACGATTTCTTGCGGGTTGAGAGACTGCCGCATTGCCGTTGTAATTAAGTTAATCAGGCGTTCTTTGCGTTCTTGGGCGGCGATCGCGGCGTATGCTTTCACGAGTTGGTGTTGGCCTGATTGCAAGTAGGTGACTAAGCGTTCGGCAAAAGCGTCGCTCAATTTGGGATTGGGAATTTTTGAGCCTTTTTTCCCGCTTTTGTCGGGTTTTGCGGCTTTGGAAGCGGCAGATTTCCGCGTTTTTTTCGGTGTTTTGGCAAGATTGTAAGTGGTTCGCGCTCGATCAATCTTTTCGGCCAATTCCGGGCGATATTTGATGATTTTATCCAGCAACAATTCCGCAGCTTTGCAGCTTACCTCGCGATCGAACGTCCAAACTCCTTCAAATTTGCGAGCTTGATCTATCAACAACGGATCGCGATCGTCATAATTGTCGATCGGCACAATTTTTTCTTGACAAATCAGACAAGTTGAGTAGTGCTGCCCCAGCACCACTAAGTGCCACTCTTTACTTAATGCGTCCTCCGGTGCAAACGCGACTGTTTCGTGAGATTCCGAGGAATTTTTAAACTCAGTTTCCGGTGCTGATAGCACGTATACCTGAGAGGAGAGCGAGGCAATTCGCCGATAGCGGTGAGCTTCTTCGCGGTAGAAGCGCTCTTGCTGAAAGCTGGCAATGACTAAGGGTTCGTCGTCGGAACCCGCCAAAACTAAGTCTTCCATCGCGTGAGACAGCGCTGTCATGGAAGATTTGAAATAAACTTGTGCCTGGAGATGGGGCAAAGCTTGCAGAAGTTCTGCCAGTAGGGAAATAGGGACGATCATCTAGCCTTAAGCGTGCATTTTTGCCTATGACAAAACAGGAGCGATCGACAAAAGTTTTAGATCGATCCCTTATTAGTATCTCTCAAAAGTCACTATTAATTAGCGGTTAATTAGAAACTAACCGCCCAATTATTTTTTCAGGGCGATCGCCCGTGAGTATAAATGCGGAGGCTGTGCTTGAATCAGGCCGGTTCGCCCCCTTCGTCGCTACCGCCTGGAGATGATTTGTAGAGAGCATCTAATTGTTCGCGGGCATCTTGGACAGTCAGCGAACGCATCACTAAAAGCGGCTCGTTAACAATGTTTCCGTATTCGTCTAAAAGTTCTGGATGAGGTACAGCTTGAGATCGAGGATAGGATGCGTAGCGATTATTTGCCCTGAATTGTTTAGGGCGTTGGGATTCCATACCTACGGTGACTAGACTGCGGATTAAGTTACCGACGGCCAGGAATGCCAGAACGGTAAAAGCTAAAATATAAAGCAAATGCAACATTATTTTCTCCTCCGGGCTAAACAGCCACACAGCAATTTACAAAAGTGTTTCAGCAAGTAATGACTTATTAACTGGAAATCTGTTTGGGGTTGTCAAGTCGGCCGCGACATTTCCAAAGGTTGGGAATTTGACCGCGAGTTTAACTTGAACTTGCCTTTTTATTTTCCAGGGGAGCCGACTGCAATGAGCGAAAGCGCGCCGATACTTGCCAGCATTCGGTGAGCAGTCTGTGCCACGGCATCAATGCTGCGGTTTCAATTGCAACTTGACCTCCGGTTGCTTGAAATAGAGCTTTAGCAGCAGCTACTTCTTGCTGAGCCTGTCTGACTCGTGCCAGTAAGTCGGATTGATCTTCGCCACTCAGAAAGTGAATTTCCTCAGTTTCTAAAAGCTTGGTCGATCGATCGAACCAGTAATTAAAATCCTCTAAAAGCGGTTCTAGTAACGCTTTGAGCAATTCTGATTCCGGCAAGTTGGAATTAAGCATGGATTAAAACTGGGTTATTTATCTATTCTAATCTTAGACGCTCTTTACAATTTGTAACATAATTATAACAAAAATTCCAGGATTTAACCACAAGTAGCAGGTGAGTGTGCATAAATTTAACACTGTCAGCAGCGACTTGTGAGTCGAAATCCCAAAATTCTGCCAAATTAGCCCTCGCTTGTCATTCCGGTGTTACCGGAATGACAAGCGAGGAAACGGCACTGCCGTTTCCCTACGTCCGATTAATTGTAGGGAAACGGCAGTGCCGTTTCCTGCCTGTGAGTAATATTAATTCCGATGCTACCGGATCTGATATCACGGGTGGTTAGAAACCGGGTTTTTTCAGGCAAGACGCGTTACAGCCCACCAAAATAGTCAAAAACCTGGTTTCTCGGCTTCGGAATGCCTCCCGGAGTAAACGTCCTAACCGTAAGGGCGGTTGCTGTAATTTCCCGAAGATTCCCCTAGCCGGAAGTCGGCGGTTGCTGCCCCAATCTGAGTAAGATAGAAGCAACTGCAACTAAATTAATTGCTAATTCAGCCGATGTCTAGCTCAGAACCCCTTTCCGCTCCAGAACAGCCCGCTAAAATAGATTTGCCCCGCACGAGTGAGTCGGAGCAACTAAAAAAAATTCGCCACACCACCTCTCACGTCATGGCGATGGCGGTGCAAAAATTATTTCCCAAGGCGCAAGTGACAATTGGCCCTTGGATTGAAAACGGTTTCTATTATGACTTTGACACTCCCGAACCTTTTACGGAACAGGATTTAAAAGCCATTAAAAAAGAGATGATCAAAATCATCAACCGCAAATTACCTGTAATTCGCGAAGAAGTCAGCCGCGAAGAAGCCCAACGCAGAATTAAGGAAATTAACGAACCTTACAAATTAGAAATTCTAGCAGGCTTGATCGAACCGATTACTCTTTACCATTTGGGCGACCAATGGTGGGATTTGTGCGCCGGGCCTCACTTAGACAATACCAGTGAATTGAATCCAAAGGCGATCGAACTCGAAAGCCTAGCAGGAGCCTATTGGCGCGGCGACGAAACCAAAGCCCAGCTACAGCGCATTTACGGCACTGCTTGGGAAACCCCCGAACAATTAGCAGCCTACAAACACCGCAAGGAAGAAGCCCTAAGACGCGATCACCGCAAATTAGGCAAAGAATTAGGCTTGTTTATTTTTGCCGATGCAGTTGGGCCTGGCTTACCTTTGTGGACGCCCAAAGGCACGATTTTGAGAAGTATTTTAGAAGACTTCTTGAAACAAGAACAAATCAAACGTGGCTATTTGCAAGTAGTGACTCCCCACATCGCCAGAGTCGATTTGTTCAAAATCTCAGGACATTGGCAGAAATATAAAGAAGATATGTTTCCCCTGATGGCAGAAGATGCAGAAGCGGCGGCCAACGAACAGGGTTTTGTGATGAAACCCATGAATTGCCCCTTCCACATCCAAATTTACAAAAGCGAATTGCGTTCCTATCGCGAATTGCCGATGCGCTTAGCGGAATTCGGCACAGTTTACCGTTACGAAAAATCGGGAGAATTGGGTGGTTTAACCAGAGTTCGCGGCTTTACAGTAGATGATTCCCACTTATTTGTAACGCCGGAACAATTGGATGCAGAATTTTTGAGTGTGGTGGATTTGATTCTATCAGTATTCAAGAGTTTGCAACTCAAGAATTTTAAAGCGCGTTTAAGTTTCCGCGATCCAGAAAATTTAGAAAAATACATCGGTTCCGATGAAGCTTGGGAAAAAGCTCAAGGTGCAATTCGCCGCGCGGTGGAAACTTTGGGAATGAACTATTTTGAAGGAATTGGGGAAGCGGCTTTTTACGGGCCAAAACTCGATTTCATTTTCCAAGATGTCTTGGATAGAGAATGGCAATTAGGAACTGTTCAGGTAGATTACAATTTACCAGAACGTTTTGATTTGGAATACGTCGCCGAAGATGGCACTCGCAAGCGCCCAGTGATGATTCACCGTGCTCCTTTCGGTTCTTTGGAACGTTTAATCGGAATTTTGATCGAGCAGTATGCAGGCGATTTTCCACTATGGTTAGCACCGATTCAAGTGCGGTTGTTGCCTGTCAGCAATGAGTTTTTGCCGTTTGCGAAGGAAGTGGCGGCGAAGATGAAGGCTCTAGGAATGCGTGCAGAAGCTGATGAGAGTAGCGAGCGTTTGGGCAAGTTGATTCGCAATGCTGAGAAGGATAAAATTCCGGTGATGGGTGTTGTGGGTGCGAAGGAGGTTGAGGCGAATAGTTTGAATATTCGGACTCGGGCTTCTGGGGAGTTGGGGGCGATTTCGGTTGATGAAGTTATTGGGAGGTTGCAGGGAGCTATTAGTAGTTACGGCGATTTTTAGATATTGCAAAATTCCACCCTGCAATAATAGACTAATCTATTGTGGGGTGGATATTCTACTTGCTCGCTCACTCCTAAATTTCAAATAAGTTCAAGTAGCAGTACAACTGTAATTATTCACTTCTAAGGGAGTTATTCAAAACATGACTTTTTCATACCAAACTGCCTTTGATGCTCGCACTGATTTAAAAAAGTACAAGGAAAATGCTTTAGCTCTTTTTGCATTACAGCTTAGATTTCAAATTGAGGATATTGACACCGTAGCCGCCAGCTCTCTCACAGGAGGAGGTGATGATAAAAAATGCGATTTAATCTATGTGGATAAGGAAGCCGGATATATTATTGTTATACAAGCCTACATGGCTCAACTTCCTACTAATAAACAAACTGCATCATCTAATAAAGCTTCCGATCTTAACACCGCAGCAGCCTGGCTATTTAATTCTTCTCTAGAGGATCTACCTGAAGGAATTCGCTCTGCTGCTGGAGAAGTTCGGTCTTCACTCGAAGCAAACCAGATCAGATTCGTACAGTTCTGGTATGTACACAACTTACCGGAATCAAAAAATGTTAAAGATGAACTTCAAATGGTAGAACAGACAGTTAATAATGCTCTACACACACGATTTAAAAATTCAGAAGTTGAAAATGTAAGTACCCTAGAAGTAGGTCAAACAACACTGGATGAGTGGTCTCGTGCTTTAGAGGCTCCTATCTTAGTTACTGATAAGTTTACTATTCCCATATCAGGAGGGTACACTATATCTGGTGGTGATTGGGAAGCCTTTGTAACAGCTATTCCTATTACATGGCTACATGAAGTATTTCAAAGATATTCTGACAAGCTATTCTCTGCAAATGTCCGAGGATATCTGGGAAGTAGAAAAAGTGACAATAATATCAATAATGGTATTAAAAGCACTGCCAAGGATGAACCCAATCACTTTTGGGTTTTTAATAATGGTATCACAGGTTTAGTATCTGAATTTCAGGTATCCGAAGTTAACCAATCTCAAGAAACATATAGTGCTAACACACTAGAAATTACAGGAATCTCTATAGTTAATGGAGCGCAGACAACAGGAGCCTTGGGTAGTTTAGATACTTCTCCTGATGGTACAGGATATGTACAAGCTAGGTTTGTTAAATGTAATAATATCAACACTATCAGAAAAATAATTGAATTCAACAATAGGCAAAATGTAGTCGAAGCATCTGACTTCCGCAGTAACGATTCTATCCAGCGACGCTTGCGTGAAGAGTTTAACAATATTCCAGATACAACTTATTATGGCGGAAGAAGGGGTGGCTCTGAAGATGTGATCCGCCGTCGGCCTAACTTATTATCATCCGATACTGTTGCTCAAGCTCTTGCAGCATTTCATCAAGATCCAGTAATCGCATATAATAACAAATCTGATATCTGGAGAGTAGATACGATTTACTCTAAATATTTTACAGAACAAATATCAGCAGAGCATATTGTATTTGTCTATTCTTTACTTCGCAGTGTAGAGGCTAAGAAGCTTCGACTTGTGGACAAGAGTAGAGCTGGTACTTTGCCTAAAGCAGAGGATGAACAATTGCACTTTTTGCAAAGACGAGGTGCTCACTTCCTACTCACATCAGCCATTGCTAATTGTCTCGAAACATTTCTAGATAAACCAGTTCCTAACGCTTTTCGAGCTTCTTTTTGTAGACAAGTTTCACCAGAACCAGCGGAAAAATTTTGGGAGCCAATTGTAGAAGTTACTATTCCTTTTTCTAAGCAACTGCTTCCCGCCGTCAAAAAAAGTCTAAATAGTAATGATGAGGCAAAAGAGGCAATCAGCAACTTTAAAGCTTTTGTAGAATCAATTAAAGAGAATCATGTCGTTCGTTTTAAATCTTTCGCACAGCTCGTTCAGATTCGCTCTTGAATCTATACATAATGACACGGATGCCTATATCCAAATATTGATTGACCAATTTTATAAAATAAGTAAATAAAGAGGAGTTAAATCAATGGCTAATCCGTTTCCAGGGATGAATCCTTATTTAGAACATCCTGAGTTATGGCCTCAAGTACATCACTTGCTAATTAGTAGCATTTTTGAATCCTTAGTGCCGCAGTTGCTGCCAAAATATATCGTCGATATTGAAAAAAGAGTTTATGAGCTTAGCGGGGAAAATTCCCTATTAGTGGGGATTCCTGATGTCACCGTGCAGCGTTCTCCTAGTCCAACCAACCCAACTTCTTCTAATGTCGCAGTTGCCGCACCGCCTATGACAGCTTTGAAAGTAAGACTGCCAGTACCTATAGAATTTAGGGAAGCGTATTTAGAGGTGCGAGATACAGAAACTAGGAAAGTTGTGACAGTCATTGAAGTGTTATCACCCGCCAATAAGCGCCCTGGAAAAGGGCGAGAAATGTATGAAAATAAGCGCGAAAAAGTATTTGGTAGTCGCACTCATCTGGTTGAGATTGACTTGCTGCGAAGTTACCAACCTCTACCAGTTTTTGGTAACGATATTGAGGCAAGTTATCGGATTTTGGTGAGTCGGGCAAATCAACAGCCTTTGGGGGATTTGTACCTTTTCAATTTACCCGATATGATTCCTCAGTTTCCATTGCCTTTGCGTGGGGGAGATGCGGAACCAATTGTAGATTTACAAGGGTTATTAAATCAAGTGTACGATCGCGCCGCCTATGATTTTAGAATCGATTATACCACCGCACCCGTCCCCCCGCTGTCAGAAGCCGATGCTGCTTGGGCTGATTCTCTGCTTCGGGAGAGGGGATTGAGGGGATAATAGAATTAGGTAAATTAACAGGAGTTAAATCAATGGCTAATCTATTTCCAGGGATGAATCCCTATTTAGAAAGTCCTGATTTTTGGCCATAAGTGCATCACTTGCTGATTAGTATCATTCAGGAGTCATTGCTTCCTCAACTTGTGCCAAAATATCAAGTTGCGATCGAAAAACGAATTTATGAACTTAAGGGGGAACAATCTCTGTTAGTTGGGATTCCTGATGTTTCTATCTAGCGCAATCCCATTCCCAGAAATTTTATTACATCGAATATTGATAATCGTTTAATTACTTTAAGCTATAGATATCAGTGGATGGAAATAAGCAAAACTTAAAAAACGCTGGGATTAAAACATTTGCCTGATTTACCGAATTTTCCGCATCATGTTCATGTCGGAGATGAGTTAATTGTTCAAGCTAGTGAGTCAAGGAATATTTTACAAATTATTAGTTTAATTGAACAAGAAATACAAAATGGGTAAAACGGAATTAGTCTCATCAGATTTTTGAATAAGATTTTTAGCCATTTTACCCACTTTACAATTCACTAAAAAAAAAATCCTCCGACTCCTCCGTCTCCTCCCTCTCCTCCGTCTCCTCCCTCTCCGCACCAACGGCGGCCCCTGGTGAATCCTCGAATAAGAACCCAATAAATTCGGCTACAACCGAGATAAATCCGGCTACAAACGAGATAAATCCGGCTACAACCGAGATAAATCCGCCTACAACCGAGCTTACCACTGCGGTTGTAGCCACTTTAACGGCTGTTTTTCCTGCTTCTTTCGCCAGTTCTTTACCGTATGATTCAGATGATTCAGCCATGAGAAAACCTCCCAAGAATAATCCTTTGATAATTCCACCGCAAAATGCGGTATCATAATGACTACTCAAACCAACAAGCAAATTCATGCTTGTTCACTTAATATCTCACATTTTACTTTCTAATTTTTAGACTGGAGTGGCATCTTCTAGCCAAATTAATAGTGGGATTTGGTGTGATATAGTGTCATTAGGTGCTAATCTTTAGTAACTTTTTACAAAACTTAACTTTTAGTGGCAAGAAGTGGGTTTTAGTGGCGAAACTAGAAAGATTGAGTGAGGTTAAAAATATATGGACATTCAAGAATTGTCAAAATGGACTGATGAACAGGTATTCGCTAAAACAGGACAACATCTTGATTCTTTACACAAATCTATATTAGAAAGTGTTTTATAACGTCAGAATTTTCATAAAATCGCGGAAAATAATGGTTATAGTTACGATCACATTAAAAGAGAGGGAGCAAAATTATGGAAACTTCTCTCCGATGTTTTTTCAGAAGATATTGAACAAAAGAATGTTCGTTCTATTTTAGAAAATAAAGCTGGTTCTACTATCAATAATTTCGGTAATGCTTCACACACTATTAGTAATTATATTAATAGTCATGTTAATATTTGTAGAAAAAATTCTCAATCTTTAGAGGATATAGAAAAGCGATCGCCCTCTTCCCAAGTCCAAAATCAACTCCCAATCATTGAGCTAACAACAGCACCAGAATTAAACTATAATTACGGGCGTAATTCAGAAATTTATACTCTTAAAGAATGGATTTTAGAAGATAAGACTAGATTAATTACAATTTATGGATTGAGTGGTATCGGAAAAACAGCTTTAACCCTGAAATTAATCTCAGAAATTAACACACAATTCGATTATATTATTTATCGCAGTCTTGAGCATTTGCCTAAACTGATCAACCTTAAAGATGAACTTAAACAGTTTTTTTCTCAATCCCACGCAACTCCATTACCAGAAATAATAGATTATTTTCGCTCATCTCGTTGTTTAGTAATCCTTGATGACGTGCAGAATATTTTTAAAACTGGTAACTTAGCGGGTCAGTATTTAACAGAATATAAAGATTATCGTAAATTATTTCAGCAAATTTCTACCTTATCTCATCAAAGTTGTTTAATTTTAATTAGTTGGGAAAAACCTGGAGAAATAGAGACTTTAGAAAAAGAAAACAAACACACAAGAGTATTACAACTTCAAGGATTAGGAGAAGAAGCCAAAGAAATCTTGAGACAAAAACAATTACAAGATGAGGAAAAATGGGATGAATTAATAACACTATATCAAAGTCACCCAGCTTGGTTAAATATTATTTCTTCAACACTTGTAGAGTTATTTAACGGGAGGGTTTCCCTTTTTCTGACAGATGAAAATGAGTTGTTTTTAGGTGACATAGAAACCAATTTAGAATCGCAGTTAGAGCGGTTATCAGAATTAGAAAAAAATGTGATAAACTGGTTGGCAAATCAAGATGAACCGATAGATATTTCCCAAAAACCTACTAATATGGAAGTATCTCAAGCTAAATTTATGCACATTCTACAATCTTTAACCAGACGCTGTTTAGTAGAAAAAGTTCCCAGAAAAGAGCCAGCAAAATTTCAGCTAAATTCTATTTTTAAAGCACATATTAAGAGTAATTTTTAGGAAAATAAGTTGATAACTGATATTAATATTTTTAAATAATCAAAAATTTTGTTAATCTGCGCCCCGATTTTGATGACCCTCTCGATTGAGCACAAAGAATAACTCTTGTCCCCCCCTTATTAAGGGGGGTTAGGGGGGATCAGATTCTATGCAGGTGCATAAAAAATTGGTAGAAGTAGGTAAATCAACAGGAGTTAAATCAATGCCTAATCCATTTCCGGGAATGAATCCTTATTTAGAAAGTCCTGACTTTTGGCCTGAAGTACATAATAGGCTGATAGTGGCGATCGCAGATGCTTTAGTTCCTCAACTCGTGCCCAAATATCGAGTGGCGATTGAAAAACGCATTTATGAAATTAAGGAAGAACAATCTCTGTTAGTTGGGATTCCTGATGTTTCTATCAAGCACAATCCGATTCCTAGAAATTCAAATACATCTAATGTAGCTGTCGCCACACGAACTACTGAACCTTTGAAAGTAAGATTAGCAATGTCTGAGGAGGTGAGAGAAGGATATTTGGAGGTGATAGATATGGGTACTAAGGAAGTTGTGACGGTGATTGAGGTGCTTTCACCTGCTAATAAACGTCCGGGAAAAGGGCGCGAAATGTATGAGGAAAAGCGGGATAAGATATTCGGAAGTCGCACTAATTTCGTGGAGATTGATTTGTTGCGGGGTTGGGAACCTCTCCCAGTTTTGGATAATGATATTGCAGCCCATTATCGGATTTTGGCGAGTCGGGGAAATGAAAGACCTTTTGCGGATTTATACTTGTTTAATCTACCAGATGCGATTCCCTGTTTTCCTTTGCCTTTGGGTGCAGGCGATGTGGAGCCGATCGTCGATTTGCAGGTGTTGCTGAATACAGTGTACGATCGCGCCGCCTATGACATTACCCTCGATTATACGGCCCAGTTAGTCCCTGCGCTGTCGGAAACTGATGCTGTTTGGGCCGATTCTTTGTTCGAGGAGAGAGGATTGAAAGGGCGATCGCAAATAACAACTGATAGTTAAGCGCCTCACCGCTTTTTCAAAGCATCCAAAAAATGAACAGACCAATATTCAAGAAATCGGCATTTCAGGGGTTTGATGAATTTATCCCAAGGATTGAGGTCAACAATATAATTGCCGATTTTGATGCCAACTGGCTCTAAATGTTTGCCTTCTATTTCCTGGATCAATAAAGGCAATTTTCTATTACTTAGCTGTTCAAAAAGCCAAAGTACATCGCTGTTTTTTTGTTGTTCTGGACTTTTGTTGATATCCTTGATAGAACCAGCGATTTCATCCCCCTCGAAAGAAATTATTGCTGTCAAATTAAACAGAGAACTATTATCAATAAAGCATTGAGTTTGTTCTCTGGTTGGCAGCACTCCTAAGCGGAATTTGTCTAATAATTGTGCTAGCGATCGCACAGGAATAGCGCTCTCTGTATTGCTGATATCAGGAGCAATTAATAAGGACGGCTGGTCTTTAATTGAAGGTCTGTCAATGCCCAGATTTTCGATTAAGCTTTGAATCTGTTCGTAGTCAGGGCGATCGCAGAATTTATCCACAATATTTGGATACCGATCGTCGCTTAAAAATTCTAAAAGGGCAATGTACTTGCATCCCAGACTGTGACCTACCCAAAAATAACTCGATGCTTGTTGATAAATTTCGCTTTCATAGCCTAGTTTTTGAGCGATTTTTGTCAGTTCTGTTCTCAGTATTTCCTGTTCTTTCAATAACCCAATAGCGATCGGCCAGTGACGAAAAGTAAATCTAAATGGCAGAGCAACTACGGTATAACCTTCTTCAAACAACTGCTGTAAAAAATATCGATAAAACAGAGTTGGCAAACTGCCAAAAAAAGTTCCACCAATAAATTGTACAACACCTTTTGGCTGCGGATGAACAGCTACCCAACTAAAAGAAACAGGCTGAAATTTAAATGAGTT
>ENA-OFCE01000899-OFCE01000899.1-metagenomes-genome-assembly--contig:-NODE-899-length-17263-cov-25.503952_pt1 | contig 17263 bp, 20 predicted proteins | sample MGYA00153388_OFCE01 | MGnify analysis MGYA00153388
TGTCTAATTCGTTGCGAATATCAAGGAGAGGCTGCATCCATTCTTTTTCCTCATCGTTTTGAATCATTGCCTCCATAGATTTATCTTGGCTTACCATTGTGCAAACCCAGCAGCCAAAGCGAGAACTGCCGCAGCTAGGAGTAGAAGTATCGACAACTAAAGGACATTCATTGTCGGCTGTTGCACCTCGATACATGGTAAATAAATCTTTGTTGCTATTTTCCCAAGGATTAGCCCACTGATTTAGATAAATCCAGACTTCATCAGTTCGCCAATCTTCTATGGGACTATAAATTAGGGAATTAGGCAGACTAGGACTCTGATAAAGCAGAGATTTAATGGAACTAGAATTATTATTTAGACGGTCACTCATGCGACCTATTTCATGTTTCTCCATTGAAACCGCGCGTTTAATGCTTTCAGCTTTGCGAGTACCCAATATAAGAATTACTTCTCCATTGATTCTCACCACATCACGAACAAACCGATTAGAAGGAAGAATTTTCAGGCGTTCAGTACACCAGCGAAATCCATGTCTTGGTGCTGGGTAGCCTTTTCCAATCAAGTTTACCCAGAAAGTATCTTTGACCTCTGGATAAAGCATATAAGGTTCTATTGGTAGCTGCTGCTCTAGAGCAGCAGACTTCATCTGTTTTAATGACTGACGTACCCAAGTAGAAACTATCGGGTTTTCTACAAGTGTATCTGTTGTGATTACATAGATTTTTTTCGTTCTTTTTTCAGGGGGCAATTCTGCTATCGCATACCAGATAAGCTGCACTACCGTAGTGCTGTCTTTTCCGCCGGAATATCCTAAAACCCAAGGTATATCATCTAAACAATATAACTGTTTAATTTCTCTACTTAATTTTTCGATTTCTGCCACTAACTCACTAACACTACGGGGTGGAAAAAGTGGTATTTGCATTGTTTCTGTCATGTCTTCAACCTCAGTTACTTCATTAAGCTCTAAATACATTCAGCCGATGCCATTCTAGCGATTCAAGTCTTGGTAAATCTTGGTCTGAAGCCGGCAGGAGAATAGTTTCACTATGAAAATCTTTCATACATCTGGCATTGGGGGATTCCTCTTCTAAGTCATTAGCGACGATAATTCTGTAATTATCATCTATAGCAAACCAACCCTGGTCAAAAGCCCAATGATGATTTTTACACAATGATATCCCATTATTAATTTGATTATCATAAAACTTTGAAAACGGCTTAATATGTGAGCCATCTACAATATTTTGAGTGATATTCCTGATGACTTTCAATCGACAGAATGCACACTTGTAATCATATGTATGTACTACTGCTTTTCTGAAAAAAGCATTTCTAACAGCAGATTTTGTTAAATAAAATTTCGGTTCTCCGTCAGGAATTCCTGCTGAGTCTGATAGTTCTCTTTCTGTCTGAGTAACTTTTTCAAAGTCTTGATTAACTTGCAAAATATCTCCAATATCGTCCCTATTTAATGAAAACCATGTCGCAATCAGTGTATCTATTAATTCCGATCTCGATTTTTGGTCTTGAAGTAAATCGAATAATTCATTATCCCAACTACCGTATTCTACAGCTTCTCTTAGCTTGTTAGTTGTTTTAGGCTTTGAACCATTAAATCCAGACTTTAATGTTTTATGCCAGAAACCATCGCCTTCCAAATGCCAAAATGGATAGTACAAACCACGATTGTGAGATTCAGAACCTAAGATATCCCAATATTTATTAAATGTTTTAATTAAGTCGTCTGAAACATAAATTCGATTATCCCTAATTATTCCTTGAGCAATTAGATCGATGATTGATAAGAGTAATATGGGCTTATGATTAGCTTTACCACGTTGGCGTGTATTACTTACATTAAGAGCGGCAAAACGTTGTCGATAGTACGCTAGATTCTTATTTTCGGACTCTTCTCCTGTAGTCATTTCCTCCTCCCCCTATGATTAAATACAATCCGATCTAAAAATTTACACTCTTTTTAACAAAAAGCTAAACACCGCAAGAAACAACCATAACGCAGAAATTAGACAATTTAAGCAATGTCAGCAAAATAAAAAGTAATTTTCTAGCCTAAACTGGTGATAATTATATCACTGTCCGCGTGCATCTGCGGTTCAAAAAATCATATCTCCCACCCCAAAACCAAATATGTCCTACAGCGACTTCAAAACGATCGACCAAGCCGTCTCAACCCTGGATCTAACCGTTGAAGACATTCCCCACTTATTCAGCCAAATTCCCCCCCTCGCACCTTCAGACCGCCTCAAACAAACCCTAGACGAAACCTTAGACCTAGCATCCAGTATCAGCACTGAAAAAGCCCGATCGGAATTAATCATCACCCCCATTTTACTCGAAATCCGGCGCACTTTTAACAACAAAATTGGCTACTTTTCCGGCAACACATTTAACGTAGAAGAGAGCAAAGGATTAACCGGGGCTTGCGACTTTCTCCTCAGTGCGTCCAGCAATCAATCATTAGTTACAGCCCCAGTTTTGACATTAGTGGAAGCAAAAGACAACGATATTAGAATCCGATTGGGACAGTGCGCGGCTCAAATGACAGCAGCTCAAATATTTAATGCCCGCAAAGGCCAAGAACAATCTGCGATTTATGGAGCAGTTTCAACCGGGACAAACTGGAAATTTCTAATCCTAGAAAATCAGTTGTTAAAAATTGATTTGACTGAATATTTCATTACTCAGCTAGACCAAATTTTGGGCATTCTTGCAGAACCATTCAGACGCTATTTTAATTTAACTCACAGCTAGCTTTTAGGGTGACAGGGGTGTCCCGCCTGTGCTGAATCTGCGGTTCCCAAACCCAACTTCATCTTCAAATAATCACTCATCCAACGAACACTAGCCCTCGATTGCAAAACCCTCCCTTTCAACAAAATCCTACCCTCCCAATCAGGATTAGAAATCGACCAATCAACCTCCCGCAAAACAGCCAAACGTTCCTCCCAACTCTCAGGAAAAGCAGACAGCAAAGCAGCCCCAACTTCCCCAAAACTCTCAAGCACAACACTGTGACAGTGCACGCAATCCCGGCGTATTTCCCCCGCCGCCACTTGCTTGTGCAGAACTAATTGCCAATCAGGAATAAAACTGCTAACCGCATTCCAATAACTAACCGCCAGTTGTATTTTTTGAGCAAATTCTTCCTCTTTTTCCTGTTTTGTGGCGCGGTAACGAGAGGGTTTTGCTTCTTTGCTGCTGTGAATATTAGACAGCAAAGCCATGATAGCACGATCGATCGCACTGAGCGCAAACAATTTGTGCGATCGCCCGCTCAAACTCCCCTTCTCCATGTCAGTCAAACACCGGAAAACCTCAACTTGCTTGACAACCGCCTTCACCGCAAAAGCGCGATCGTCCCGGTGATTGTAAAGCAAACTCAGCGACGCTTCCAAAGGCACCTGAAAACTGTTCAAATCGGCAAACCTTTGCTGCGATTTTTCCAACCCAATATCGAGAAACAAAATCAGCGCCACCGTCTCATATCCCAACTGCGGATTTTCCCTCAAAGCCATCTCAAACGCCGCCCGGCGATGCTGTCCGTCATTAATCGTAAACTTAGCATCCATCGGCACCCGCAAGCGACCCATTTTCCGTTCTTCTGCCTCATTTCCCACCGCTTCAAAAGTAATATCCGCATCAATCGAAGCAGCAATTGCCCCACAAGTATAATTTGTAGGATTCTTAACAAAATAGTCAGCAATTTCAGGAATCCGGCTGCAATTCAGCGTCCGTTTTGCCCGCATTTCCGGCGGCAAATCTTCTGATTCAAAGGGGAACAATTTCGGCAAAAAACGCACCGGGCACATCGATACATAATATTCGCGGCCCGCTTGAATTCCCCGGATGACCGGCAAAATGTATTCAAAAGAAGGATTAGACATAATTTAGAATTGGGAATTGGGAATTGGGAATTGGGAATTGGGCATGGGACTTAATTTTTATTGACTTTTTGTTTAGTTTGTGGTATGTATCTGAGCTATAGCAAGATAAACCAAGTATTTCACAAATATTTTTAAAAAACAACTCTTGACATAAAATTTAACTCATGATATTTTTGAAAAAATACCCAAATAATATAAAAACTGTCAATGAACACCAATCCAGCGGATGACCTCGCTAGTCAATTTTTGGAAAAAGAAAACCGCGAAAGACAAGAAATCGCGCTTTTATTAGATAATTATTTAGGAAAGGACGATCGCATTTTCGTCCAAAAAACCCAGATGGGAAACAGCGAAGCCTACATCGGTTCAGTCACCCTAGAATGGTTAGACTCTCGCGTCCGTTTCGCCTCGCAAATGCCGCTTTTCCGCCAAAAATTCGACCTCCAAACTAACAACATCGTCCGCGACGACGAAACCATCGACGAAATTATCCAGCGCCCCTTAGATTGGTCGCGCCAAGCAGCCTTAACTCAATATTTAGCAGCCCGAAAATCGCACAAATTCCCCGCAGTTTTAGTCGTCGTCAGTCCCCCGTGGGTAGACAATCCTCTAGCCGAGGAATGGGATAAAAACGGCGTAGCAACCAAATCGGCCGCTGAATTCACATCTTTTGATAAAAACGAGAATTTAGGGCTTTTGAATGTATCTCAAAAACTTTCGATTTTTGCCTTAGACGGCCAGCATCGGCTGATGGGAGTTCAAGGTTTAATGACTTTAATTAAAACTGGAATCCTGCAAAGATATAACAAAAATAAAAAACCTGTCGGCGCTGCGATTACCCTGGAAGATTTAGCAGAAGAGTATCAAATCGACCCCGAAACAGTGTACAAATTAGCTCATGAAAAAATCGGGATTGAGTTTATTCCGGCGGCTGCGGTGGGGGAAACCCGGCAGCAAGCACAACGGCGCGTGCGATCAATCTTTGTGCACGTTAACTTAATGGCGGTGACGCTAAGTCAGGGCCAATTAGCATTATTAAATGAGGACAACGGATTTGCGATTTGCGCCCGAAAAATTGCCGTCACCCATCCCTTATTAAAAGAGCAAGATGACAGAAACCCCCGCGTCAATTGGGACAGCGCCACAGTCGCAGCCAAATCAACAGTGTTAACCACATTGCAAGCGCTGCAAGATATGTCGGAACGGTATTTAGAATACAAATTCCCCCATTGGAAGCCGGAAAGAAAAGGTTTGATTCCCATGCGCCCGGAAGATGAAGAACTGAAAGAGGGGATAGAAGAGTTTAAGAAATTGTTCGATCATTTAGCAACTTTGCCCAGCTATCAAAGAATTGAAAGCGGGGAAGAAACAGCAGAATTGCGCCGATTCAGCTTTGAAAAGCCTGGTGGAGAGGGCAATATTTTGTTTCGTCCAGTCGGTCAAATTGCTTTAGCTAATGCTTTGGGAATTCTAGTATTTAGAAAGAAACTTTCGCTGAAATCTATTTTCGACAAACTCCGCAGATACGATGTGGATGAAGGATTTAGCCACATGGACAATCCTGAGTCAGCGTGGTACGGGATTTTGTACGATCCGAACAAAAAGCGAATGCTAGTTTCTGGAAAGGATTTGGCGACGAAGTTAATTGTATATTTGGTCGCGGGAATTGGGGACGATATGGATCGCGCTCATTTGCGGCAAGCGGTGGCCCAAGCGAGAACTTTTGAGGATAAAGCTATTAGTTTTAATAGCAGGTTTGTGCGTCCGCAAGAGGTGGGATTGCCGCCCGTGCTTAGCTAAATTATAATTGTTGCCGATTGCGGAAGTTATCGATAATGTCATTGATTTCTTCTAGGGCGACCGTTTCTTGGTCAGATTTGGCATAGATGATGAGCAAGATGAAACAAGTGGTGGATGTGACTTGATAAATAATGCGATAGCCTCCACTTTTTCCTTTACTGATGTCGCTGTTTTTGGCTCTTACTTTGAAGACGGTGTAGCCCGTACCGGAAATAGGATCGCCTGGACATTCGCCTGCTTGCAACTGCTGTAGGAGGGGTTGCAAGTCGGTTTGAATTTGGCGATAGCGTTTGGCGAGGGTTCGGAGTTGGCGCTTGAATCGATCGGCAAACAGAACCTGGATGCTGGGTGGTTCAGACATCAATACCATCCCAAAGTTCTGCGATCGGGTGAACTTTGCCGTCTTCTACTTCCTGAAGTGCAATCCGAAGGCTGTTGAGGATATCTTCTTTAGATAGCTCTTCTTCGTCTTCTTGAAACAGTTGGCGCAGCGATTCCAAAATCAGGGTTTCGATGGGCAGGTTGAGTTGGCTAGCTTTCTCCAGAAGTTGCTGTTCTAAGCGATCGGAAATGGTGAGGTTAATTTGCACGGGATGTTCCTCTCAATTTTATTAGCTGGTTAACTGCTGCTATTTCTTGCCGCTTCTAACTTGCGGCGAATTGCGACTTGAACTTTTTCATCGAAATCAGGATCGCTGGGACTTGCAATAATCCTCAGCGGATGCTGATTGATTCTATCTAAGTACGCCCCAAAAGCGGCTCGATTTCCACGATGTTTAAGAAAATACTGTTTCAATTCAGTATTCGACATTGCGTTGTAGTTAACTTGGCTCATCAACAAACTCCCCATTTTGTCAATCGAACACTACTACCGATCGCGATTGCACCAAAATTTTCCTCTGAATTTAAATACATTGTACCGTTTCATTTTAACAAAATCAACTCCGCTGCTACGGGCAAATGATCTGATTCTGTTGCTTCTAAAACCGAACTCAATTTAGCACCCCAATGCTTTGAATACCAAATATAATCAATGCGGCAAACTGGATAATTTAATTTCAAGTTAAACTTTTTCGCAAAGAAACCGTGAGGCCAGGTAAAACCAAATCCAAATCCAGATTTTAGGAACGCATCTTGCAAAACTTTCTGCACGCTATAATAGTCTTGAGACTCGTCTGTCATGTTAAAATCGCCCGCGACAATTACTGGCAAAGTTTCTTGTTGAATGCGCTCTACTAAATCTTGAATTTCGGGAAAACGTTGTTTATACTTGTAAACAGGAATTTTGATAAAAGACAAGATTTTATAAAATTCAACCCACGGCCCGGTTGCTTGCATATTATAAATGACTATCTCTTGTTGGTTGAAATTAACAATTGCTCGCTGTTGCGTTTCTGGATGATTGGCTAAGTGCAATATCTCGCTCGATAAAATTGGATATTTGCTGAGAATTCCTACAGGGGGAGTGTTTATTTGATAGGGATAGTCTGTTTTTAACACATTAAAAACTCTTTTCCTATGCGGGCGAACAGTTTCTTGCAAAAATACAATGTCCGGTTGTTCTCCCTCTATCAGTTTAACTAAAGTTGGCGACTTGGTTGTATACCAACCGACGTTATGCGATAATATTTTAAGGCTGGGATGGGAATCTGTGAGGCTGGTTGATTCGGGAGAAAAGTATTTCACGTGCAGCCAACTTACGAGTAGAATGCAGGCGACAGATGAAATAATAGAGAACCAGCGGTTTTTGATAATTGAAAATGCAAGTAGGGGCAAAAATAAAATGGGCAAGAAAATTAACGGAGTAAAAGTGCCAATAAAAGCAACAATCCACAGCCGATCCCAGAAAATTAGTCGCAGAATCAAATAGCAGAGAATGAATGCTGAATAGCTGTAAGCGAAAAAAGTTATAGCTTGTTTGAAGTATTTATGAATCATAATTTGAGTTAATTCAGAATAAGAACTTGCTTAAATCGAATTCTTCATTTGACTCATGTTGATTGTCCCTTTCTGAAATCAAAACCAACAAAAGCCGATCGCTATAATCGGCCGCACCCCGCAACTCTTCTCGCAAAATCTCTAGTCCACCATTAGCATATTCTTCAAAAATTTGCAAGCGTTCTGCTTCTAGTTTTTCGTCAAGATGGGAGAGAATTTGAGGATTTTTTGTTTCGGCGATCGCAATTAATTTGATCGCCATATCGTAACCTCTGGATACAAAGATATCAACATCAATGGAACCAGGTTCGCGTTTAGAAATTTCCCCCAAAGGTAAGCGTTTTTTGCGCTTATTTCCCAAGGAGGCGGCGAAGGCGATGACATCAGCGTAAGTCTGGAAAGGTGAGGATTTGTGTTCTGATGAAATTAATGATTTGACTAAATCTGCTTTATCTTTAGCAATTCTAATTCGGTTAGCAGCCATTGGGATTATTTGTTGATAAAGGAACCGCAGATGTGAGGCAGATAAACACAGATTAACGCAGATAATTTTTACAATGTACGCAACAACATAATTTTTTGTGCAAAACCGCCTCTGGTTTCCCGGCGCTTGGCTTGTGCGTTTAAAATGCGATCGTCCGAAATGCCATAACTCAGCATCAGCGCATCTATCACCTCATATAAATCAGCCAATTCCGCCACCAACTCGTCCCTGTTAGCCTCTGCGACTTCCGTGGCTTCTTCAATCAATTTCAGTCGCAAAGCTTGACAGTATTCTGCATCTAACAAAACAGCAGTTTCGCATTCGATACCACTTTGTCGGATAATTTCAGGAATGCGATCGCGCACCAACTTATTATACTCTTTTACCACGTCAAATACTCCTTTGATTTTGACTAAAAGTTTGAATTAACCAGCGATTAATTTCCCCATCATCTTGCGTCAGACTTCGATTCAAAGCTTCTTCAACTAAAGCTATTTCCAGCCCAGGCAAAACCCGTGACTCTTGAATTCTTCCACTACCTCCGCCATTAATTGCAAATGCGAAAACCTCCCGCGCGTTTGCACGTTCAACCCAATATTCACCTATTCCTGCACCTTCATAAAGTAACCGCTTGTTACCTAAATCATCACTAAAAGAAGATGCGCCAATTTCTATTACCAAATTAGGCGGATCGTATTCATTCAAATTAACAGGTGAATTACTGTCATTAGGAGGAACCCTCAAATCCGAACCGATGTAGTAAGCTAGATCGGGTTGAAACTCACGAATACCTATTTTGCGGAAACTGGCATTAGCAAATTGAACTACTCGGATATTTCTCAATGCAGCAAACAGAATAACTACATACGGGATAATTGAATTATGACGCGCGTGCAATGGCCCTACTGGTGACATTTCTACCCTCATTTGTTCTCGATCGTAATAAAACTTGCCCTTTTCCCAGGTTGAGTCATCAGCAAAAGCCAGAAACTCTTCCCACGTTGCTTTTGTCCAAACATCCGTTTCCAAAACCTGTGTAATTGCCGAACTAGAAGCCATAATCCACCTCTACAATTTCTGTATATTCAAACTCATTTGGACTTTGCTTAACTAAAGGATAGCGCATTCCACCCAGCTCGATCGCATCTTCTTCACAATCAGGCTTAGGAGAATTGTATACCAGTACATATTCTCTCCCAGTGCAACTTTCCATCTCTTGAGCGACTTCTCCCCGCCACTGAGTTTTTGTTACCAAAATTACCAATTGATTCGCCAATTTTGGCAACTTATTAGCAATTTGTTTGCGATAAATTTCGTCTAAACTGCCAAAGGGAGAATCCATCACAATGGGAAACGTACTACTATCCGGGCCCATCAAAGTATTCTTTTGACTCCACTCGCGCACACCGTCGATAATCCCGCCAATAAATGATAAGCTGAGGATCTGATTTTCCCCGGTAGAAGCCGCAACTAAAGATTCTTTCCCCGATGTATTTTCTACTAATGTCAGTTCGTATTTATCGCTTAATTTGGGTATATAAGGAGTAAAAGAAATTTGAGTAAAAATATCCTGTACTCGCTTTTCTAACTGAGAACAAAACTGTTTTTCTAAACGCGATCGCACTTCAGTTAGGCGATCGATCGCATCTTGAGTCGCAGCAATCCGCCGCTGGGCCAATATTTGCCTTTCCTCATTCATTTGCTGCTTATCAATTTGTTTGTCCAAACCCGCAACCTGCACGCTCAAACTCTCAATCTGCTGCTGGTTAGAGCCAGATTCCCGGTGCAAATCGCCAATTTTTGCTTCAATTTCATCCAAGCGCTTTTGTAGGCGGCTGACATCGCCGTCAGGAAAATTTCGCAACTTGCTGTGAATACCGTCTAACTGGTTTTCCACCCTAGAAAGTTCGGTTCTACTACGACTAACATTAGCTTGCTGACTGTCAATATCTGACCAAAAGTCTGACACTTGCTTATCAAGTTCATCTACACGATCGCTAATCCGAATAGTCGTTTCTTCCACATCGCCAACTCCCGCTTTATCCATCCAATTACTAACATTTTGGCGAGATTCAGAACCCTCTGTTAATTCCGCACCACAGATACACTGTTCCCTCGCTAATAACTCCTCTAAAAAAGGCTGCTGAATCCCCGAAAGTAACTCGCCTTTGTCCCGTAATTTACCAACAATCACTTTAAATTCAGCCGCTGCATCCAACAGAAAGACACCATAACCCCGCAGAGAAATTGCTCGTTTTAGAGCATCTGTAGCCTGGACAATTTGTTGCTTAAACAAATCTTGCTGCATTTCCAATTCATCTCGCAATTTTTGTAAGTCCCTAGCACCACTAAGTTCCAACAAGTTACCATTAACTGCTTTTCTTAACTCTCCCTGGTTCTCTAATTCCTGTTCAATTTCTACTTGTCGTGTGGAAAGTTGATCAACTTCTTGTTCGAGTTTTTGCTTATCTTTTAAAAGTTGCTTAGTTTCGGCATTACCAATTTGTTTTAAATCTGTCTCTAGAGATTTTTTGGCTTCTCCCAAATGTCTGACAGAACGATTCAAGACTTCCACACCTAGTAATTCCTTAGTGGCTTCAGCAATTTCAGCCTTCTTGTCATGGCGAACAATTTGCTCAATTCGTTCCCCATCAAAAAAGAAATATTGATGCAAACTTTCGGGCAAAATCCGCCCAATAATATCATCAGGATGTTGGAAAGGTGGCATCCAGCGACCCTCATCTCCCGCTACCTGCATAAACAGTTCACTTTTGGTATGTTCTACGATATTTTCACTTTTGTAGGCGCGACAAAGGCGTTTTACTTGGTAGCGCTTGTTATCATGTTCAAATATAATTTCTGCCCAACAAGCTACTCCTTTCCCGATTTCTGCTTCAGCTAGCGCTCGTTTGTTTACTAATTGGTCAACTGCGGCAAAAGCGGCACTAAATTTTTCGTATAATACCCAAGTAAAGGCATTCATTAGTGCAGTTTTTCCAGCACCATTGTTACCGTGAATGACTGTAGTGTTTTGACGGCCACAGGCCAGTTTTATCTCAGGGGTTTTGCCATAAAATTGACGAAAGTTGCAGAGAGTAATTGAGATTAGTTTCATACAATTGCTTCCTTAATAATTCTCAGAATGTCATCATTGATGTGGCGGGGAGCTCTCATATATAACTTATCTTTTTCAACTTCCAATACCCGCTCAATAATTTGCCGTACTTCCGGTGGCGCATTAGTAATTGGTTCTTGCACATCACTCAAACCCTTGTCAGTTTGATAGGAGGAACGCTTTTCTGCTAAAATATCTGTGGATATTTTTGCGATCGCACTATCTTCATATCTAAATGGTACAATCAGATTTTGACTCAGATTATCAGTCATATTTTTTAACTAATATTAAAAACAAGTAACTAAAAGTGCGATCGCATAATTATATATTCTCCAAAATAAACCGAACCTGAATAAATGTCAAATATCTAATAACCCGTACCGTTTCTGAAGTTGGAGCAATTTAATCCTAGCTTCCCCAGCATTGTCAGCCAAATCAGCAAATTCTAGGAACCGCCTCAATTCCCTTCGCAGTAAATTGCGCTCGACTTCTAAGGTTTCACGGCCCAAATCGGGAGGTAAAACTATCATGTCAAATAAAGTAGCTCTTTCCTTTCCCGGATGCGGCCGCAAAATTCGTCCGCGGCGCTGAATAAATTGGCGCGGATTGCTACTGCTTGCTAAGATTACAGCATGACGAATTGCTGGAATATCGACACCCTCATCTAAACACCGAATTGCCACCAAACCTTGCAATTCTCCACTCTCAAATTGTTGGCGCAATTTTTCTCTTTCCGCTGAAGGAGTTGACGCAGTATAAGTGTTAACTCGATAGCCTAATTCTGAACCCAATAACTTAGCAGTTTGTGTGAGTTGGCGGTTATTATTTTTGCGCGCACCTGTTTCGATCGAACCATCACCGCAGTAAAATAAAGTATGTGTCGTATCGAGACGATTAATCATTAACTCTCGTAAAGCTATTAATTTATTTGCAGCAGCCCCAATCAACCGAGCTCGCTGCATTAATAAAGTTGTCAAAGCATCGCTTTCTTCTACTTTTTCGTCGCCGGAAAGCGCCCAGCCTATCTTTTTCGTTAAATAGGAGTATTTTCGGGTTTCGGCTTCGGTTAATTCTACTAAAATGGGATAGTACAAATAATGTACGAGTGCTTTCTGGCGGATGGCATCGGCTAAGGTGAGTTCTGGCTGCAAAACTGGGCCGAAATAATCTAAAATAGTTTCAGTTCCCTGTTCGTCAAAATGCCTTTCGGGAGTGGCGGAAAGGGCGAGACGCAGCCCAATATTGCGGGGTAAACTTTGTCCTAAACGAGGCGCGCCTAGATTGTGAACTTCGTCTCCAATGATTAGAGTTTTTTCGGGAAAATAGCGCAGTTGCGATCGCAAACTATCTCCCATTAAGGTAGCATTAGTAGTGATGATTGTCAGAAATGTGGAATTGCCCCCTCGAACTTCATACAAACCAGCAACCAGTTTATGTTGCCAACTACGGCTATCTTCAAAAGCCAAAATAGGTTTTAAACCAAATTTCTCCGATTCACGCGCCCACTGATTCACTAAGTGGCAATAAGGGCAAATTACGAGCAGGACTTGCAAGTTAATTTTTTGGTATAATTCAGTGGCGATCGCCAGTGCAGTAATCGTCTTACCGCTACCAGTCGCCATCTTCAGCGTACCGCGCCCATTATTGGCAAACCAATTAGCAACCGCCACTCGCTGATACTCGCGCAATTGTAGCGTTGGCGGCATTCTCGGAAACCCAAATTGCGAATTATTGGCTGTTAAGTGATTCACTTTTAAATGCCATTAGATGCAAAACTCCCTAAATTCAACTGTAACTTATTTCTAACTAAAACTTAACAGCTCAAACAAATTGGCTGCCGACAGTTGCAAACCAGACAACACATCCAGCACAGGTAAAATATCTTCATCCTCTTTAATCTCAGGTTCCTGCTGTGGTTTGAAAACAATTACCAATTCTTCTTCCGGGTCAATCAACCAACCCAATTTAGTCTTATTTTTAAGGCAAAACAGAATCTTATTAATCACGCGAGTTGAACTTTGATCCGGTGATAAAATTTCAATTATCCAATCGGGCGGAATTTCAAACCTATTTTCAATTTTCCCCTTAGCGTTCAGAGGAATGCGCGGCCACTCGAATACTGCGATATCTGGAACAATAGAACGTCCGCCAAAAGTACAGCGCAACTCTGGAAACGCATAAGCTAACTTCTGTGGTTTGCCAACTCGATTAATCACAGATGGGAACTCAAATTGTAACGTGCTGTGTTTTCCTTGCGGCATAGATTTTTGATAAATTTTACCATCAACATACTCGCTAGCAGGCTTCGTTTCTGGAAGCAGCAAAAACTCTTCCAGAGAAATCTTTGACGGAGATTGAATTAACATTACCATGAGCCATTAATCCCTCAAAAACTCTTAAAAATTCATATCGTTGTCGGCTTCCCAATCACCACAACTCTCCGATTCCACACCAGTAGGGTGCATCGCACAAACCAACAGATTTCCACCGTAAACTTGACCGTGATAGTTGCTACAACCGCGACAAGCCGGCTGCTGAGTTGGTGAAGGGTCTACATAAGTCACCATCGACAAATCTATCTCATCAAACTGCGGGTCAAAATCCCGACAAATTTCAATTATCGGTTCGAGAAATTCATTAAAGTAACCGTCAAATTCATGTAAATAACCATCAACTTCTGTAATCAAGTTATTCTGTACTTGTTCTGTAAACTCTTCCGAAATCTTTGTCAAAACGTCCAGCATTTCGACAAACTCTTCGCTGATGTCGGTAAAAAAATGCTCTACTTCAGAAGCAGCATTTTCCATTACTTCAAAAAAATCTTTAGACCAATCTTCCATAAATTTTACAGCTTACTATTGCAAAATATTTAACCGACAAATGCAGCCAGCCTCATGGGAGCCGATCGCACCTACTTCCAATTCTATTACCTATTGCGTGATATCCGTCCACATCTGGCAAGGGAAATATACAAAAAGGGAACTCAAGAATGTTTCTTGAGTTCCCTTAATGCTTTGCTGTGCGAGCTTTTTGCTATTTAATCCTGCTTCAGTCGCCGCAATTCATCTTGTAAATTCTGCACCTGCTCGCGAAGCTTATCCACGCCACCGGTTTCTTTACTATCTTTTGGCGAAATATCTTCTTCCTCAGAAACAATTTCGATTAGCCGAGGTTCAGCCGGTTTTTGCGGTTGAGCTGATTCCACGGGAGGCTGCTGCTGAGCTTGTTGTACCATATCATCTACAAAGCGGCGGGCTTCTTCCGTTGACATTTCGCCCCGCTTCACCAATTCATCTGCTAGCTTTTGAGCTTCATTGCGCAGTTCTGTTAACTTGCTGCCAGCTTTTTCACCAGCGTAAGAAGCTAGCCCGACACCAAGATAAACTGCTTTCTGTAAAATATCTCCAAAACCAGGCATAGGAGCTACATCTCAAAATACTGGGTGAACCGGAGACCACGCCTATTACAAGCATCCCGTGTTGCTGCTACCTTCCGGTCCTGACAAAATTTGGGCGTTGGAATCGCATGGGTCCAGTTCAATTATGAGTATAACACAGTTATTTATTCTTCAACCACACACCAGTGATAAATTTCATAAATAACGCAACCGTTCTTTACCAGGGGGTCTTCAGCGACGATCGCCTGCGCCTCATCCATCGAACCCGCCTCAAACATCAACATACCGCCACCTCTCCTTCCCCAGTAACCAGTTTTCGCTCGGTGTCCTTTAGAAATCAACTCTCGGACATAAGCTCTGTGAGCTGGCACGTACTGGTCAAAGACAGGCTTTTCGACAATTCCTTGCTCAATTTTGACAAACCAAGGCATTTTAAATTTTAGATTTTAGATTTTGGATTGTAGATTGGGAATGGGGTTTTTGGTACGGGGCATTGAGTAAATACTCCATTTGCCAGACTCCACCGTTCCTTCTTCACTGCGATTTTATCTTATGAACTCATTAAAACAGCGATTTTTTATTGCTCTAGTGCCACCTCTGGATATTGAACAGCAGATTACTGAGATTAAACAGTATTTTGCCGATCGCTACAATAGTAGCCGTGCTTTGCAGTCGCCGCCCCACATCACGCTACAGCCTCCTTTTGAATGGCCAGCGGCGGATGTTCCGAAATTAGAGGAAAGTTTAAACACGTTTGCTGCAAAGCGGCTGTCAATTCCAGTTACTCTTTCCGGTTTTGCTGCTTTTGCGCCCCGCGTCATTTACGTTGATGTTGTCAAATCGCCGCCAGTGCTGGAATTGCAAAAAGATTTGATGAGTTATATCGAGGAAAACTTGGGAATTGTCGATCGACTTTCTCAGACTCGCCCATTTGTACCGCACATGACTGTGGCGTTTAGCGATTTAACCCAGGAGAATTTTCAAAAGGCTTGGTTGGAATTTCAAGGGCGATCGCTTCATTTTCAGTTTACCGCTTCAACATTAACTTTGCTACTTCACAACGGCAGTCGGTGGAACATCAGCAAGCACTTCCCGCTTTCGGCCTAAACTCTTTTCAAATATAGCGTTTCTCAAATAGATGAAGTATGGCAGACGGCTGTAGGGACACGGCACTGCCGTGTCCCTACACTTCAAAAACCTGGAATACGCTGTATAACATCTGACATTTGACAAAGCATCAAGCCGAACCACTGATTTGGATCGGTCCAAACTTGTACAGGTTTTAAACCGAGCTGCGAAAGTTCTTCCTGTACAGTATTCAGATTAAACTTACGCGAAATTTCGCTGCGGATAGTTTCTCCTGCTGCGAATTCTACCGTTAAATCGAGAGTACGCAACTGAACTGTTTGCGCTTTTTTACTTTTCAAGTGCATTTCAATTTGACATTTATCTTGATTGTAAAAAGCCCAATGCTCGAACTGTGCCAAATCAAAATTCCCGTCATACCTTCGATTCAAATGCCGCAGCATATTCAAGTTAAATGCTGCTGTTACTCCTTGACTATCGTCGTAGGCAGGCTCTAAAATATCCCGAGATTTGTCCAAGTCAATTCCTAGCAAAAAATACTCTCCCGGCTGCAATGCAGCGACTATTTGCGAGAAGAATACATCGCATTCTTGAGCGTTGAGATTGCCGAGGGTACTGCCTAGAAAGCAAATCATTCGGGTTGGCAACGGCGACGGTGAAATTTTAGCTAAGGCTAGTTCATAAGTGCTGACAAGTCCGTGAATCTGGAGCGATGGATAATCTGCTAACAGTTGACAAGCGCTGCTTTCTAGGATAGTGGGGCTGATGTCGATCGGCAAATAGTGCAGGGGATATTCCAGTTTGCTGTAAGCATCGAGCAGAATCCGAGTTTTTGTGGAACTCCCGCTGCCAAGTTCGACGATTTCGCACGGGCCCGTCAAATGGGCGATCGCCCCCGCGCATCCCTGCAAAATCGCCGTCTCAGTGCGTGTCAGGTAGTATTCCGGCAACTGACAAATCAACTCAAACAGGTTCGAGCCGCGATCGTCGTAGAAATACTTTGGAGGCAGGGATTTGGGGTTTTGAGTCAACCCGCTAACTGCATCGCTGCCAGCATTGATTTCTGCGGATGTCGGCGCCCCAGCGCTCACCAGGCGCTCTAAGTGCAGGCGATTTTCCTTGGTTGAGGCTGGGTTTGTCGTGTCGGGATGTCTTGGGGATTTCATGCGGGTAAAATTAAGATGCACAAATGGGTATAGCACAGGGTAGCGTTGCCAAATATCAGGCTCAAGCCAGATTTTTTTATGCCGATCTCCGTTCTGTATTCTCTCACCCTCGGGGCGATCGCATCCACAATTAAAACTTAAAAATTGTCAACTAAAGTTATCAAATAGTTAACAAAACTTTTTTGGCTTGATATGTTTACTTCGGCACAACTTTGGTATTTTGCAAACAAATTTCGTCCAAATTCCCTCTCCAATAATTTATATGCTGTCGGTAAAATAACCGCGATTAAGTTCGTAGTGAGGACTTTAGGAATGAAAAATTAATAACTTGATGAATCGTCAGATATAATTTAAAATAGGGATAGG
>ENA-OFCE01000900-OFCE01000900.1-metagenomes-genome-assembly--contig:-NODE-900-length-17256-cov-2.823208_pt1 | contig 17256 bp, 15 predicted proteins | sample MGYA00153388_OFCE01 | MGnify analysis MGYA00153388
AAAACAAGGTGTTGTTATTGTTAGGAGTACCCGTGTAAGCAGCGGTATTGTGACCCGCAATGGAGCGGTGCATGATGATGAATATCATTTTGTCGTATCCGATACCTTAAGTCCGCAAAAAGCAAGGATACTTCTTATGCTGGCTTTACTTACCACCAATGATCCCGTGGAGATACAAAGAATGTTTTGGGAGTATTAAGAATTAAAAGTTTTAGTGGGAACGTTGAACCGCAAAGAACACAGAGTACGCAGAGAACAGAGAGAGAGCATTTTTATCTTCTCCATCTTTTCTCTGTGTTCTCTGCGCCTCTGTGGTTCCTTTTTCGTTTTATAGGAAACTGGTCGTTGCAAAAAGATGTTTTGTGTCGAGGAATGTCTAAAGGGGATAGTTAAAACGCTTTTTGTTAGATCATTATTATCCGCGTGGATAATGGATAATAATTACATAGTGTTATATTGTTATAGAGAGAAGACTATATTTAAGTATGGGCTTTAGACAAGAGGAAATAGTCTTCTTTAGAAACGGATAAGAAAAAAGAAAGCGGCTTGCTGATCTTTTTCTTTTAATAAAAAAGTGTGGTGAGAATATGAAAATTTTCGTGGCAAGACAACCGATCTTTAACCGAAGAGAGCATGTTGTTGCCTATGAATTGCTCTTTCGTTCTGGTGATGTTGCGACTTATGATGCTGAGGATGATGATGAAGCTACTGTGAGTGTAATTTCAGGAGCCTTTTTATTATTAGGTATGGATAAGACGACGGACAGGAAAAGAGCTTTTATTAACTTTACCCGCAACTTGTTAAAAAGAGATATTGTGATGCAGCTGCCGTGTCAATCCGTGGTAATTGAAATTCTTGAAAATATTGAGCCGGATGAAGAAATAATAAAAATATGTACGAATTTAAAAAAGCTAGGATATGTGATTGCACTTGACGATTTTGTCTTTTCAAAAAAATTTCTGCAATTGATAGAGCTGGTGGATATTATTAAGGTAGATTTTATGGCGACGCTAGGAGAGGATCGCAAAAACATTATTACGGCAGTGAATAATCCCCGTATTAAGTTTTTAGCGGAAAAGGTGGAGACCAGAGAAGAATTTGAGCAGGCTGTTTCCTTAGGATATAGCTATTTTCAAGGATATTTTTTTAGTAAACCTGAAATTTTATCAGAAGAAGATGTTCCTAGCTATAAAGTTCAATATATACGTATTTTGCAAGAAATACATCGCACGGATCTGGATTATAGTCGCATGGAAGAGATTATTAAACATGATGTTGCATTTTCTTATAAATTATTAAAATATGTAAATTCTGCTCATTTCGGTTTTCGCCAGAAGGTACATTCCATTAAGCAAGCTCTCGTTTTGCTGGGGAAACGCCAAGTGGAGCAATGGATATCTCTGCTCATACTGAGGGAGCTAGGGCGGGATCGCCCTGAGGAGATTGTGGTATTGTCAGTGATACGAGCAAAATTTGGAGAAAGTCTGGCACAAAAAATGAACTTGCCCATCTTAGCTCCTGATGCTTTTATCATGGGAATGTTTTCTCTGTTGGACTGTTTATTAAACCGACCCATGAAGGAAATTTTAAAAGATCTACCCGTTTCCATTGGGGTTAAAGATGCCTTACTAGGTGCTAATAATCAGTTGGGCAATATTTATGCCTTGCTGCTGTCTTACGAAAAAGGAGAATGGAGCGATGTTTCCTTTTATGCAGACAGATGTAATATCCAGGAAGAGGAAGTTCCTGAGTTGTATCTAGAATCTCTTCAATGGATACGTGTTTTTTTAAAAGAAACTAGCAGCCAGTAAGATGCAGGATTTGATGGAAAATATCAAGCGACTATATAATATCATAAATGAATATTTGTAAAGTAGGTGAAGGAGGAGAAAATGAAAGAATTTTATTATGATACTACAACTCCTTTACGCAGAAATTATATATTGTCCAGTCCCCTGGTCATCGCGGCCATAGTCTTTTTCCTGGCAGCTGCTTTTGCGACCTGGATCATTTGGCAGCTGGAGCAAGATCGTCTTAAAATTGCCAGAGTGCGTGCCTACGAGATAACAAGTAGCTATGCAGATGCAATTAGACACGAAAACGAAAGTAGCTTCGCCATCACTCTTTGGCAGCTGGAAAAACAAGGATTTTCCTATGAACTTTGGCGCGTCCATTCAGACACAAAGCAAAAAGAGATTGTTGTTGCATCTACACCTATTTTAATGGGGGACCCCGTAGAAAGAACTGTCCAGGTATCTAACATAACATGGATACTTAGCGTAACTCCCATCAATGGTTGGGATGACCCTTATGGACTGTCTTTAAAGATGCTGACGGGGCTGATTTTTAGCATATTAGTGGCATGGTTAGCTAAGTTGATCATTGATTTGAAAAGATACAAGGCAGACCTGGAGTGCCTTGCCTTTTTTGATACGTTAACAGGTCTTCCCAATCGACGTTTATTATATGACCGTCTTAACCAGGCTATCGCCCAGAGTAAGCGAGATAAGAAAATTGTGGCTGTCTGTTACTTAGACCTGGATAATTTTAAATTGATCAATGATACCTTAGGCCATGAGAGTGGTGATTGTTTGCTAATCGAGGTAACGAAGCGTTTTAGATCCTGCCTGCGAGAGCAGGATACATTAGCACGGATTGGTGGAGATGAATTTGTGCTCCTTTTGCAGAATCTAGAAGAAACAAATCAGTATAAAGTGGTATTGGAACGTATCTTGAAAGCTGCTGCTGACCCGATTGTCTTAGGTGATAAACATGTGATGGCATCCATTAGCATCGGCGTTACCTTATATCCCCAGGATGCTAGTGATCCTGCAACCTTATTGCAGCACGCCGATGAGGCGATGTATCAAGCAAAACGAGATGGCAAGGGGAAAATCTGTTTGTTTGACAAAGAAAACTCTACATTCAAGAAGTGCTAGTGACTTAGCCGCTCTTAACTCCCACTTGTATAAGTGAGCCTTGGATTCGAGAATCCTTAGAGCGAACTTACTTCGAGTTTATAGTCTGTTTCCCTGACCGCCCTAGGTCAGGGAATTACAGACTGTTAACGAGATCAAGATGGGAGTCTTAGAGCGGTTTAGTTATCGGATAAAAATTGTTACGCATCGGACTTTCGGTGACGTAGCGATTTTTTTATGTTGTAAGAAGGTAAATACTTTAAAATGACGAAACTTTATCAATAAAAGTAAGATTGTGTATAATCCTTGAAAGAATTACTATTTTGTATAGATGATAAATAGGAAGGACTGTTTAAAGATGACACGTAAATATGAATTTAAATGGGATCTTTTGGGAGATGTTGTTGAGGGACGACCCAATCTTGGTCCTATGGTGCACATAGAAGCGTATCGGTTGATGCAATATTGTTTCCGAGATATTTTAGAAAAAAACTTTGGTACCAAAATAGCAGATCAGCTTTTTTTTGAGTCGGGACAATTGGCTGGAGTAGAGTTTTATAAGAATTTAATAAAAGAAGCCTCTAGTTTTAATGATTTTATAAAGACATTACAAGCCACTTTAGTTGAGAAGGGGATTGGAATACTAAGGATGGAGGAAGTCGATTTAGAGAAAGGAAAATTCGTCATTAGCATATTTGAGGATCTGGATTGTTCTGGATTGCCAGAGCTAGACTATGAATTTTGCAGATATGATGAGGGATTTATTGCGGGTTTATTAGAAGCTTTTACAGGACATCGATTTAATGTTAAAGAAATTGATTGCTGGTGTACAGGAGATCGTACCTGTCGTTTTGTTGCAGAAATTATTAACGATTAATATTGTTTTGCGCAGTTAGTAGTTAACGGCGTCAGGGGGATTGAAGGTGAATCATACAAAAACCATTGAATTGCTGTTAAATGATCTATTAAGAAAGCGTGGCAAACCAGCATTTTTAATTGATGAGCTTAATGATCATCCGGCTATTTTACAATTAGTTGAAGAGCTTATGACTATTCGAGAATTTACTTATAGAATATCAAATGGTGATTTATCCCAGAATTTAAGCATGAAGGGGTATTGGGCTGGAGCATTAAAAGCATTACAGTCTAATCTGCGGCATTTAACCTGGCAGACGAGTATGATTGCTTCAGGCGATTTTAATCAGCGTATTGATTTTATGGGAGATTTTTCTGCATCCTTTAACATCATGATACAACGGTTAAAACAAGCAGAAGAAAATGAAAAAAACTATATGTTCGAGTTAAAGAAGCGCGAGACGCAGCTTAAGGAAAGTGAGCAAAAGTATCGACTCATTGCTGAGAATATGGATGACATGATCGTACTTATGGATGATGATATGAAGGTTATCTACTGCAGTCCATCCATTGAGAGATTACTCGGCTATACGGCAACGGATTTTATTGAATTATCTCTAACGGAGCAAGTACTGCCTTTTATTGGTATACAATTAGGCAAGATGGCTGGGCAAGATGGGGGGGATCCCTCTGTGCTTATGGAAGTAGAGCAGCAGCGTAAAGATGGAGAAATCATTTGGCTGGAATCATTAATGAGTACCGCTAAGGATGAAGAGGGGCAGAATATGGGATTTCTTTGTGTAATCAGAAATATTACACAAAGAAAACTGGCGGAAAATGATTTGCAGCAATCCTATGAGCGAAGGTTAAAAAATGATTTTTTTACGAAACTTTTAAATGGTGATATCGAAATCGATTCAGATGCTTACAATCATGCTTATCGATTAGGAATTCAGCTTCCTAATCATTTTTCGTTATATTTTCTGAGTATTGATGATAGTGGTAGTTTTCTTAGTAAAGTCAATGCATTAGAGCAGAGACAAAAAAATATGGATGCGCTGATTGATCAGCTTACGAATCAAGAGGCTGCGATTGCCTGGGAAGTGCCTGAAGGTATTGGCATATTGAGTGATATGTGTGATTCTTCTAACCATAAAACCAAAGAGATACAATTGGCAGAATCCTATATTGACCTTGTGTCATTATCCTTTCCCGGCTTACAAGCCCATATTGGTATAGCCGACTATTTTGATTCGTTAACACACGTCGCCCTTCGATTTAAGCATGCCCAATCAGCAGTGCGCATTGGCAAGAGGATTTGGAACCAGCAGAAGGTGTATCATTTTGACGATTGTGGTGTTTATCAAGTTTTAATTCCTTTTGCTGATTCAGATGAATCCGAGGTATTTGTTAAGAAAACATTAGGACCTTTACTTGAATATGATCAAAAAAATCAAACTGAATTAGTTGATACATTGGAGAAGATTTTGTCGGGGCTTAGCTTGAAGGAAGTTGGAAAACAGACGTTTTTTCATTATAAAACCATTCAAAATAGAAAACAAAGGATAGAAAACATATTGAATGTATCACTTGATTCAGCAGAAGTACGTATGATGCTTGGGACAGCGATACATCTTCTGAAAATTGTTCAGGTCAAGGCCGATCTATAAATTATAAAGACCAGCACCGATAGGGTGCTGGTCTTTATAATTTAATAAATGACCTTGACATTATGTGTATTAAAAAGTTCCAGCCAATTAGGATCTGGTTCTTGGTCAGTAACAATATAGTCAATATCACTAAAGTCAAATAACTTTATAAAACCGGTTTTATTGAATTTCGTATGGTCTACAAGTAAAATGACCATTTCGGCTTGTTTGATCATTCTTCTTTTAAATTCGCTTTCTGGTTCATTGGATTCCATAATTCCATTATCGAAGGATAAACCTTTGCAGCTCATTATGGCCATATTCACATAATAATTCTGCAATGCATTTTGAGCGACTGATCCCACTAGGGCAAGGGAATGAGCCCGAAGGGTTCCACCAGTAGAAATAATGTTGAAATTAGAACTGATAAAATCATAAGGAATTTTTACGGAATTGGTAATGATGGTAATTCCCTTCTTTTTTTGAAGAGCGTGTAGCAATTCCAAGCATGTTGTACTGGCATCAATCATAATTGTGTCGTTATCATGAATTAAATTAGCTGCTTTCAAAGAAATATTTTGCTTCACTTCATGATTCATAGAAGTTCTTGTCTGAAAGGGCAGATCTTCAATTGTATATTGATTTAGAACAGCACCCCCATAAGTGCGGGATAATACATCTTCATTCTCCAACTTTTCTAGATCGCGACGAATGGTTTCTTCTGTAACTTTAAACAGTTGACTTAAATTGGATACATAGACTTTTTTGTCTTCGTGAATTAGTTTAATAATCCGTTGTCGACGTTCAATTCCAAGCATTGGGCTTCCTCCTCTGGATTTGCTGAAATGGTAGCTTTCAAGATGATTCTAGTATAACGGCATTTGGAATAAAAAACAAATAAAAATCTGTTATGTAGTGGGAATAAAGAATTAATGATTAAAAAAGAAGATTAAAAAAGATGGAATAAAGATTTATAAAATAATGTATATATGAATGATAATTACTTTTAAGATGGATTTGAAAAATCAAAATAGCAGAAACGTAATGATAAAATAAAAGATTAATTTAGGCAATTAAATGTATTAATAAAAGATTAACAAAGATAAAGAAAGGTAAAGTAGTTATAAAAAATGACAAAAATATTGACAATACAGAAAAGCGTGATAAAATGAAAATAATTTAGGAGGAAAATAATAGCAAAGATAAGAACCTTAATTCAAAAAATGAAAGATATGAGAATCAAAAAGATAGTGGGTTGTAGATGCCGCAAACTAAAGGATGGTGCTGATGAAAAAGCATATTGCAGTGGACATCGGAGCCTCAAGTGGGCGCTTAGTAGTGGGGACCTATGAAAATGGAAAGATTCTTTTGAAGGAAATTTATCGCTTTCCTAATGGAATTGAAGAGCGAAATGGCAATTATTTTTGGAATATTGAAAAATTAATAGCAGAAATTATCAATGGTCTGGAAGCAACAAGAAAGGAAGGCATTGATGAATGCACCTTAGGTATTGATACCTGGGGTGTGGATTATGCATTGATCGACGTGGCTGGTAATCGAATTCAGGAGATCTATGCTTACCGTGATGAGCGGACTCAATCGGCTATTCAAAATGTGAAAAAACAAAAATCTTTAAAAGACATTTACAAAAAGATAGGAATCCAGTTTTTAAGTTTCAATACTTTATTCCAGTTATATGTGCATGATAAAAAAGAGTTGGCGAAAGCACATAAAATACTATTGGTGCCAGATTATTTATATTATCGTTTATCAAGTAAGTTAATTAGTGAAAAAACCAATGCTTCTACCACGCAATTGTTAAATCTGGAAACAAAAGATTACGATGAAGAGTTACTACAGTTGATTGGTGTGAAACGTGAGCAGTTTGAAACGCTGACGGAACCTGGAGAAGCCTTGGGACCCATTAAGGAATCCATCAGGAAAAAATATGATATACCCCAATGTGAATTCATTTGTGTAGCAACTCATGACACAGCTTCTGCTGTTCTTGGGGTCCCAGGTACGGAGAAAAACTTTGCTTATCTTTGCAGCGGGACTTGGTCATTGATGGGTGTGGAAAATAAGTCTCCTATAGCAAATGAACAATCCTATAATATGAATTATACAAATGAGTGGGGCGCTTATGGCACCTTTCGTTTTCTAAAAAATATTATGGGGCTTTGGCTCATTCAAGAAGTCCGTCGTCAGCTTGAAAAGGAGTATTCTTTTGCAGACCTTGTTACGGAAGCGAAGAAAATAAAGCCCTTCCAATTTCTAATTGATTGTAATGACGAGTGTTTTCTAAAACCCGAAAATATGGTGATCGAAGTGCAGCGTTATTGCCAAAAATCGGGACAATTGGTGCCACAAACAGCGGGAGAGCTTGCACGATGCATTTTTGACAGTCTCGCATTAATGTATCGCAAGACGTTAAAAGAACTTACTTTGCTGAATGGATATCCGATTCATTCTTTGCATGTAGTTGGTGGCGGGGTGCAAAATGAACTGCTTTGCCAACTCACAGCTGATGTTGCAGAAATTCCCGTTATTGCAGGTCCCATTGAATCGACTGCCCTTGGCAATATTATTGTGCAAATGATTAGTTGTGGTGAACTCGCGAATCTGGCAGAAGCGCGAAAGGTGATTAGGGAGTCATTTCCAATTAGAACCTATCAGCCTGCCTTCATTCATCAGCTTGACGAAATCGATAAGCAGTTTGCGCAGCTAACGTCTGGCACCTTAGGCGGATAAAAGACAGAGAAAATAGTTACATATTATGCAAAATAGGAGGAAGTCAAAATGAGTACTGAAGTACAAAATCAGTATCAAGCTGCAAAAGCCCTTTATAACGAACTGGGAATTGATGTAGACAAAGTACTAGAGAAATTAAGCCAAGTGAAAATCTCCATACATTGCTGGCAGGGAGATGATGTTCACGGATTCTTAAGAAATGAAGCATTATCCGGAGGCATTTCCGTGACGGGCAACTATCCAGGAGCCGCTCGCACTCCTCAGGAGCTTCGCTGCGATTTAGAAAAAGCTCTTTCCATGATTCCAGGAAAGCATAAAGTTAATTTACATGCTATTTATGCAGATACAAAAGAAAAGGTAGATTTGGACCAATTAGAGCCGAGACATTTTCAGACTTGGGTAGAATGGGCAAAAAAGCAGGGATTGGGTCTGGACTTTAATCCAACTTGTTTTTCTCATCCTAAATTTCAAGATGGATTTAGTATTAGTCATCCCAATCCTGAGATTCAGGAGTTCTGGATCAAACACTGCAAGGTATCGCGCAAAATAGCAGAATATTTCGGCAAAGAACTGCAGCAGACCTGTGTCACTAATTTTTGGTTTCCCGATGGTTTCAAGGATGTGCCCATTGATCGTATGGCACCTAGAAAAAGGATGAAAGAAGCCCTTGATGAAGTATTTGCAGAAAAAATAGATTCTCAATTTAATGTGGATGCAGTAGAAAGTAAACTTTTCGGTATCGGATCCGAAAGTTACGTAGTTGGTTCTCATGAATTCTGCATGAGTTATGCTCTTAAAAATAATAAAGCTATTTGTCTGGATGCAGGACATTTCCATCCGACGGAAACCATTTCGAATAAACTTTCAGCGATAGCATTATTTGATACGGAGATTTTATTGCATGTGAGCCGTCCTGTACGCTGGGATAGTGATCATGTTGTCATTATGGATGATGAATTGCAAGAAATCGCCAAAGAATTGGTACGCAATCATTTATTGGGTAAAGTACATATTGGATTAGACTACTTTGATGCCAGTATCAATCGCATTGCTGCATGGGTCATTGGCGCGCGTAATATGATTAAGGCGCTGCTTCGTGCCATGCTGGAGCCGACAGATAGGCTGAAAAAGGCAGAAGTAACAGCTGATTTTACGACTCGCCTGGCAATTTTAGAAGAACTAAAATCCTATCCATTTGGTGCGATTTGGGATTACTATTGTCAACAAAATCATGTTCCAGTACGAGAAGCCTGGCTCACAGAAGTGAAACAATATGAGGCAGAGGTATTGCAGAAACGGTAATTGGTGTGTGTAGAAGGGCTCATTTAAGACGTCAAAGCATGAGCATAACTAACGCTTCGCCGTGTTACTTAACCTACGCTTATAGTTATGCTCATCCTTTGCCTGTTTACAGCTATATATGGTTACACAAAGAGTAATGGGAGGAATGGATATGAGTTTCATGATCGAGCATGAGATCCCTTTTGTAAGAGAGATGATGGAAGTTACCCGCAACCTGTGGGAAATGGGCTGGGGCGAACGCAATGGCGGGAATATTAGTTATCTGCTTCAGGAAGATATCGTAAAACAATACATAAATGTGCTGGATATAGAACGCAGTGTTGTTTTGCCTTTTCCTGTTCCAGAATTGGCGGGGAAATACTTTAAGAATGTAGTAATGAATCCAGAGGAAAATTTGGGTGTGATTCGAGTTGAGAGCGATGGAAATGGAATTGAGATCCTATGGGGTTATAAAGACGGCAGTTTGCCAACGAGTGAGTTAGCAGCACATTTTATGAGTCATATTGAACGTTTGAAGAAAGATGAAAATCACCGTGTTATTATGCATACCCATGCAACCAATATATTGGCGATGACCTTTGTACATGATCTTGACGAAAAGAAATTCACGAAAACCCTGTGGCAAATGTGTACCGAATGCTTAGTTGTTTTTCCCGATGGCATAGGGGTCATCCCATGGATTGTTCCAGGGACCAACGAAATTGGCAAGAGTACAGCTCAAAAAATGAAAGATTTTCGTTTAGTAATCTGGCCACAGCATGGAATTTTCGGTGCAGGTACAACCATAGATGAAACCTTTGGTTTAATTGAAACGGTTGAAAAAGCAGCGCAAATTTATATGTTAATTAGCTCTCATAAAGGCGGAGTGCAGCAAAGTCTTACTGATCAGGAATTAATTGATTTAGCAAAAGAATTTGACGTGAAACCAGTAGCTGGAGTATTAGATATTCGGTAAATACTCTTAATCAATTGAGATTGGAGGAGAGCAGGTTGACCTCAGATTATATCGTTCAATTAAAGCATGTCAGCAAAACATTTGGCGGCATTAAGGCGTTAGATGATGTATCTTTAGATATTAAGCGTGGTGAAGTTCATGCGCTTGTAGGTGAGAATGGAGCGGGGAAATCCACCTTAATTAAGGTGCTGTCTGGTGTTCATTTTCCAGATGATGGTGCTGAGATCTATATCAATAATGAAAAAGTCATCATACGAAATCCAATGGATGCTATTCGCAAGGGAATTTCTGTTATTTACCAAGATATTAGTTTGTTTCCTAATTTAACGGTTGCCGAGAACATCTGCATTGGCAATGATGAAGTGTGGAAAAGAAAGCTGAATTGGTCTCAGATTCAGCAATTGGCTGAATCTGCCATTGCAAAAGTAGGGGCAGCGATTGATCCTTACATGATGCTAAAAGATTTGAATTTGGCTTCCCAGCAAATTGTTGCCATTGCCAGAGCGATTAGTTTCAACGCCAGCTTAATTATTATGGACGAACCTACATCCACCTTGTCATCAGGGGAAGTGGAGAATCTATATCAGATTATTGACAATCTGCGCAAGAACAACATTGCTGTCTTATTTATCAGTCATAAATTTGACGAAATCTATCATGTTGCTGCCCGCGTGACCATATTAAGAGATGGTAAATTTATCGCTGTTCATGATATACAGGATGTGGATCGCCCAGAATTAATACGGTTAATGGTTGGCAGGGATGTAGAATATATTTCCATGAATGCTGAAAAAATCTGGGATGAAGAAGTTTTAAAGGTGAATCATCTGAGTAAAAAAGGAAATTTTCGTGATATTTCCTTTACATTAAGGAAAGGTGAAATTATTGGGATCACAGGGCTGGTTGGTTCAGGACGCAGCGAATTGGCAAAGGCAATCTTTGGTCTCAATAAGCCGGATTCTGGTGAGATCATTTTGAATGGCAGCGCTGTTACCATTGCATCTTCCAATGATGCTGTTCAATACGGTATTGGCTATGTGCCGGAAAATAGACAACTGGAAGGACTCATTGGTAAAAGCAGTGTCTGCCAGAACATCACTTTATCTATTTTAAACAGCCTTTGTAATTCTTATAAGTGTGTGGATGTAACAAAAGAGAGACAGCTTGCTCAGGAATATATTGAAAAACTAGATGTCAGGCCTAAAGACCTGGACAAATTGGTTGGGCAGTTAAGCGGCGGCAATCAGCAAAAAGTAGTTCTAGCAAAATGGCTGGTTACAAACCCCAAGATTTTAATTACAGATGAGCCCACAAGCGGTGTAGATATAGGAGCAAAAATTGAAATCCATAAAGTGCTGCGGCAATTGGCTAATAACGGCATCGGTGTAATCGTCATTTCCTCGGAGCTGCCTGAAATATTAGCAGTGAGTGATAAAATACTCATCATGCGACAAGGCAGTATCGTTAGCGTTATCGATAAAAATCTTGCAACCCAAGAAGCCATCTTAGCAAAAGCCTTGGGTGCATAAAGGGTAACCCTATTATGAGAAAAGGAGGATGCACGATGAACGAGTTGCTTAAAAAACGTGAGTTTGTCATGTTTATGATGCTCATGGTTATCAGTTTATGTATATCACTTATAACCCCTACATTTCTGACTCCGTCGAATTTACTCAGTATCGTTATGAATAATATTATTTTAGCCATTATGGCTATGGGTATGACGTTAGTGATTGTTACGTCCGGTATTGACGTATCCGTTGGCTCTCAATTGGGCTTTGCAGCCATATTTGTTGGTTTGGTAGCCTTAATTCCTGGTTCTAATATCTTTACTGTTCTGGCTGTGGGAATTGTCAGTGGAATTGTATTAGGGCTTTTAAATGGTATATTGATTGCCGGTGCTGAGATACCCGCCATCGTCGTTACTTTAGGTACCATGAATATTTTCCGGGGAAGTTTGCTATTGTATACAAATGGAAAATGGGTTACTGCATTGCCTGCCTGGTACACAAGCCTGTATAACACTTCCATAATGGGAATTCCCATTCCCATTATCATTTTGCTATTGGTGATTGGGGTAACCTATTTTATTGCGCAGCATACTCGCCTGGGGCGGAGTATCTATGCCTTAGGAGGCAATACAGGAATGGTAACCATGTGTGTCTTTGCCTATATGGGTGCATTAACGGGAATTGCCAGCATCTTATATGGTGCTCAATTAGCAACCATTGATCCGAATGCAGGGACATCCTTTGAATTAATGGTTATTTCCGCTGTCGTTATCGGTGGTGCAAATGTTCTGGGCGGAAGCGGCAGTTTGCTGGGCAGCCTGATTGGCGTGCTGATTCTTGGTGTATTGCAAAACGGTATTATTTTGATGCGTATAGAGCCTTACTGGCAGAATGTAGTGGTTGGATTGATTTTAATTACGGCTGTAACCCTAGATGTTGTGAATAACCGTAAAAAAGAAGAGCGCAAAAAAGTAATCTATGTCGCCGAAGAAGTAAAGGCAGGTGGTAGCATATGATTGGGATAAAGCGGTCTCACGAATTGATTCTGTTGCTGTTTTTCATCGGTTTGATTATCATTATGAGCTTATTATCACCTTCATTTTTAACAATTGATAATCTTTTATCTGTTACCCAGCAAATGTCAGAATTTGGGATATTGGCATTAGGCGTCACGGTTATTATTATTACTTCTGGTATTGACCTTTCTGTCGGGTCCATTGCTGGTTTGACTACCATTGTCATTGCCATGAGTTATGGCTGGTCAGGCAGCCTTGTTGCAGCGATTCTGCTAGGAATCTTGGCAGGAGCATTATGCGGCGCATTTAATGGGGCATTGATCGCGAAAATTGGCGTACCGCCGATTCTGGTAACCTTGGGAACGATGACATTCTTCAATGGTATCGCATTGGTGCTAAGTAAAGGAAACGCGATTTCTGACTTGCCTGAGGAATTTTACTTTGTAGGTCAGGGTTACTTGTTTGGCAATATACCAGTGCAAACCGTAATCTTTCTGGTGCTGGCAATCTTGACCTCCCTTTTATTATCCAAGACACCTTGGGGGAGAAGAGTATATGCAGTAGGCAATAATTCCGTTGCTGCTGTATTTTCTGGGGTGCAGGTTGATAAAGTACTACTGTATGTATATATTTTTGCAGGTATCATGGCGGCTATTTCTGGTTGGATTATCTCCTCCCGGGTTTCTACTGCCAGAGCAGATCTGGGTGCCGTATATGTAATGCAAAGTATTGCAGCTACAGTCCTAGGAGGAACTAATATTGCTGGGGGTTCCGGTACAATTTTTGGTACGGTAATTGGTGTCAGTGTCTTTGCAGTGTTGGCCAATGGACTAAATCTGATTGGGGTAAGTCCTTTTGCCCAAAACTTATTGATGGGCTTGGCTTTGATTGTGGTGCTGCTCATTAACAACATGTCAATTATCAAAAGGAAAATTGCCATCTTTATAAAATTGAATTTCAACTAATGCTAGTCGTGGAAGTACCCGGTTTTAGGTGTATACCAAAACGAAAGGAGGAACTGTAGGTAGAGCCTGATTCGGAACCAGTATCGGGTATTTCAAAAATATAATAATGAGGTGACTTGGAATGAAAGCTAAAAAGACAGTTACAATGTTATTGGTTTTTATGTTTATTGTATTGCTGTTGACGGGATGCGGTAGCAGCAGCAGTAATGCTCCAAAAGCAGATAGCGGAGCGAAAACGGGCAAGAAAGTAGTCGCAATGGTTCCTAAAGTAATTGGCAGTCCTTATTTTGATACTTGTGCAGAAGGTGCTAAGAAGGTAGCAGCTGAATTTGGCTTTGAATTTCTCTATACAGGGCCAACTTCTGCAGATGCTGCACAACAGGTAAATATCATTCAAGACTTAATTAACAAAAAAGTCGATGTCTTGATCGTTGCTGCGAACGATGCCCAATCCGTTGCTCCAGCTCTTAAGAAAGCAAAGGCAGCCGGAATTAAAGTAATGACCTATGATGCTGACTCTACACCTGACGCTCGCGACTTATTTATTAATCAAACCACTCCTGAAATACTTGGCCGTCATATTATGGACAATGTAGCGAAAGAAATCGGCGGCAGTGGTGAATATGCAATCTTAACAGCCTCATTAACTGCCTCAAATCAGAATGTCTGGATTAAGTGGATGAAAGAGCAGCAGGCTGATAAATATCCCAATATTACTCTTGTAACCATTGCACCAAGTGAAGAAGATCAGCAAAAAGCATTTGCACAAACTCAGAATTTAGTGAAAGCCTATCCAAATTTAAAAGGGATTGCTGCTTTATCTACCGTTGCTGAGCCAGGAGCTGCCCAGGCGATTGAACAATTAAACGTAATTGGGAAAATCAAGCTGGTTGGTTTGGCTACCCCCAATGGAATGAGACAATATCTAAAGAGCGGCGCGGCCCAAAGTGCTACCTTATGGGATGTTGGTAAGCTTGGTTATTTGAGTATGTATATGGCAAAACAACTTCTTGACGGGAAAACTCCCACTGATGGCATGGAGGTTCCTACTGTAGGTAAAGTTGCTTATAAAGCCGATAATAAAGAAATTATTATGGGAGAGCCTTTAGATTTTACTAAGGAGAATGTAGATACTTTTAATTTCTAAAAGGGATGGGGTATAAATGATTCGTAAAGCATGCCTTATGAAGGTGTTTGCTAATTGTCACGCAGAGTATAAAAAAAGGCATGATGAAATATGGCCGGAAATGGTGCAGATGCTTAAAGAACATGGTGCGCATCATTATTCTATCTATCTTGATCCTACCAGCAATACCCTGTTTGCCTATTTGGAGATTGAAGATGAAGAAAGATGGAATAAAAGTGCCCAGACCCAGATCTGTCAAAAATGGTGGGACTATATGAAAGATGTGATGGAGACCAATCCGGATAATTCTCCAACTATCGTTGATCTGCAAGAGGTATTTTATCAAGAATAACCTGCAAAAAGGAGCAATTCTGATGGCAAATCTTTGAGGCAGTGAATTGAGGTGAAACGAGCTGTGTAGGATTATCTACGTAGCTCGCTTTTGTTTGTTTAAATTTAGATAAACATCCAAGAAAGATTGCGTTTGTTATTAATATTAACTATAATTACTATAAAAGATACTAAACGGAGGTGTAATATGGTTGATTCAATTGATTCGAAAGTATTAAAGCAGCTGATGGAAAAAGCCCGCACCACTTGGGCGGAATTGGGAGCTCTCTTAGGTTTATCAGCGCCAGCGGCAGCTGAGCGCGTACATAAGTTAGAGGAGCGTGGTATTATCAAAGGATATTATGCGCTAATAGACCCTGAAGCAGTTGGCTATGGCTTAGCTGCGTATATTGCTATCTATCTTGACAAGCCTGAACATCGAAAAGGATTTCTGGAATTTGTGCAAGATACGAAGGAAATACAAGAATGTCACCATATTGCTGGAGACGAGGATTATGTGTTGAAAGTACGGTGTAAAGGGACGCGCGATTTAGAACGGATAGTGAGTGAAAATATTCCAGGTGTTGCTAAAACACGTACTACGGTCATTTTATCTACAGTGAAAGAAAATCCTATATTGCCCATATAGAGAAGATTGGAGTTAGGTAGAAATTCACTCCAATAAAATCAGAGAGGAAGTTGTTTGCAGATGCTGGATTCGATGTGGCTGATCAAGGGCCTATTACTGGGATTTTCTATCGCCGCTCCGGTGGGGCCTATTGGAATTTTGTGTATTCGTCGAACATTAACCCAAGGGATGCGTAATGGGTTGGCTGCAGGTTTAGGAGCGGCAACTGCAGATGCTTTTTATGGAAGTATAGCAGCCTTTGGACTTACCGTAATTACGAATTTATTTGTAGATAATAGTCTATATTTTCGTATTGTAGGCAGTGGTTTTTTATTTTATCTTGGGTATGGTACTTTTATTGCCAAACCTGCTCCAATAAAGGAGGAAGTTTATCAAGACGGATGGATAAGAGCCTATCTTACCACGTTTTTCCTGACCATTACGAATCCGATGACCATATTGTCTTTTAGTGCTGTTTTTGCAGGTTTTGGGATTGTTGATGCAAAAGACGATTTCTTTTCCTCTTGTTTATTGGTAACAGGAGTATTCTTAGGATCTTGCTTATGGTGGTTTATGTTAAGTGGAACGGTTCAGTTGCTGCGACATAGATTCAATTACCAGAGATTGATATGGGTTAATCGCATATCAGGCACTCTCATCGTTGGATTTGCGATTGTGTCCTTTTTAGGCTGTATGAGTTTTAAGTAAAAAAATTGAACCACAAAGGCGCAATGCCGCTGATGCGGCACACAAAGGAGTACACAAAATCTTTTGTGTACTTTGCGTCTTTGTGGTTCGATTTTATATATGTTTTAAGGGCACGCTTTTATTATGCTATTTCACATATTCGAATTCATTTACAAAATCGATAAAGGCTTTGCAAGCCAGAGGTAAAATTTTATTCGGTTTCCAAATGAGACCCATTTCGAGGAACAGGTGGGGGTGAAGAGGGATTTTTGTGACGTGGTTTACGACTTTTATTGAATTTTTTGGCAAAAAGGAGATTCCCACTCCTTTTGCCACTAATGCTTTTATGGTCTGAAATTGGTTTGTTGAGAGTGCGACCCTAGGAACTAAACCGTATTTTGCATATTCATCCAAAATGATTCTTCGCAGTACAAAACCTTCATTGTAGAGTATGATGGGTTCATCTTTTAGTTGTTCAAAGGTCAAAAAGGGTTGGTGGCTTAAAGGATGATCAGTAGGAAGGCAAACGACGATTTCTTGTGAAGTAATCAAGTGTGAATCAA
>ENA-OFCE01000901-OFCE01000901.1-metagenomes-genome-assembly--contig:-NODE-901-length-17237-cov-2.768653_pt1 | contig 17237 bp, 15 predicted proteins | sample MGYA00153388_OFCE01 | MGnify analysis MGYA00153388
AGGTAATGCATTAGCTGCCTTACAAGCTGGTGTGAAACGAATTGCAGCAGCAGTAGCTGGTATCGGTTTGCAGGGCCATGCTGCTGTGGAAGAACTTATCATGGCGCAAAAACGGTTACTAGGGGAAGCAAGTAAGGAAACGGGGCATTTAGCGTTGATTTGTTCCCAAATATTGTTTGCTATGGGGCTAACCTTGCCGAAAACAAAAGCGATTATTGGGCAGGATATTTTTGCTCATGAGTCAGGGATTCATGTAGATGGAGTGATCAAGAATCCTCAGATGTATGAAGCTTTTTCTCCCGAAGAAGTCGGGTTAACCAGACAACTAGTAATTGGCAAGCATTCAGGAAATGCATCTATCCAAGCTAAGTTTCGGCAGTGGAATATTAGCATGTCTGACGCTCACGCTCAAATTTTATTAAAACAAGTTCGTAGGTTAGCAGTGAGGCAAAAAAAGCAAGTAGATGATCATGCATTATGGGAGTTATATCAAGCTATACAGGTAAAACAGGAAGGATAGATCATTATGCAGGATGCAAGAACAATTGAGATTGTGGATACTACCCTAAGAGATGGAGAACAGTCTCCAAGCATTGTTTTTTCTGCTCAGGATAAATTAAATATTGCTACGGCACTAGATAAAGCGGGAGTTACCTGGATTGAGGCAGGGGTTCCGGTTATGGGAGAAGAAGAGCAAGAAGCGATGAAGATGATTTTGTCTGCTGGGCTGCAAGCTAAGGTGATTGCTTGGAATCGTGCCCTTAGAAATGATATTCTGTCTTCGGTATCTTGTGGTTTTTCCCATCTGCATATTTCTGTTCCTGTTTCTGATTTGCATATTGAACAAAAATTAAAAAAAAGCAGAGAATGGGTACTGGAGAATTTAAAACAATCCATATTGTTGGCACAAAGCTTTGGCTGCACGGTTTCTGTAGGAGCAGAAGATGCTTCACGAGGCGATCGGGAGTATTTCCTGCAAGTTGCAAATATAGCGGCAGAATTGGGAGCAGTTCGCATTCGTTATGCGGATACGGTAGGTTGCCTAAATCCATTAGCGGTGCATTCTATCTTTCAGGAATTGATTCCTCGCTGCCCATTGCCAGTAGAAGTTCATATGCACAATGATTTTGGTTTAGCCAATGCCAATACCTTAGTAGCACTTGCCGCCGGGGCTGAACTGGCAAGTACAACGATCGGGGGGATTGGCGAACGGGCGGGAAATGCAGCATTAGAGGAAGTGGTGACTGCATGGCAAGTCGTATATGGTATGAAATGCCATGTTAACAGAAGTGATTTTCCCCACTTAAGCCATTTGGTGATGCAGGCTGGTAACAAAGATGTGTTTGACTATAAGCCAATTATCGGCAATGCTTTTACTGTCGATAATGCTAATAAAATAGCTTAGATAATCTAGTGTTTAGAAAAACTCCAAGACGACTTGCGATATGCAAGGAGTCTTGGAGTTTTTCTAATCGTCTGGAAAATATAAGTTTTGTAGGTGGAAAAATATAAGAGTTATGAACCACAAAGGCGCAATGCCGCTGCCCGCGGCACACTAAGGAGAGCACAAAGAATTAAAACCCTTTGTGTCCTTTGCGTCTTTGTGGTTCAAAACGGCTATGTTTTAAAGGATGCGTAGCTTTTTGTTATGCAGGAATTTGTGAATTTGGTATGGAAGTAGGGAAGGGCGATTTTGTAGAAAATAGGATAAAAAAAGAAGTAATGGGAGTAGTTATATGAAAAAAAATGATGTGTTATGTACTTCTCATGAAAAACAGCGGTGTGGCTGGGTAACAGCTGATGCTCTATATCAGAAATATCATGACACCGAATGGGGAGTGCCTCAATATAATGATGATAAGTTGTTTGAATTTCTGCTCTTAGAAGGTTTGCAGGCAGGGTTAAGCTGGATTACCATATTGAAAAGGCGTGAAGTTTATCGTGAAGTGCTGGATGGATTCTCTGCAGCTAAAATTGCTGTTTATGATGAGGAAAAAATGTTACAATTGATGTCTGACCCTAGATTGATTCGTAATTCCCTTAAGATGGCGGCTATTGTTAAAAATGCCAAGGCCTTTTTGCAAGTGCAACAGGAAACAGGCAGTTTTTCAACTTATATTTGGCAGTTTATTGGCGGTGTGCCTAGACAAAACAGCTGGTCTTCTCTGGATGAGGTTCCCACAGAGACGTTAGAATCAAAGGAAATGAGCAGGGCCTTAAAGAAAAAGGGCTTTTCTTTTGTAGGACCGACGATTTGCTATGCCTATATGCAGGCAATTGGCATGGTCAATGACCATATAACCCATTGTTATCGTCATAAAGAGTTGATGAAAGAGTAATGGAGCAAGGAGTAATAAATGGAAGTATTAAATATTATTGAAGTGATTGGAACCATTGCTTTTGCAGCCGCAGGAGCTTTGACGGGGATACACAAACACTTAGATCTGTTTGGCGTGTTTATGTTAGCACTAACTACGGCAGTTGGCGGAGGTATTGTACGGGATGTTTTAATTGGGATTAATCCTCCTACAGCCTTTGTCTATCCCTTTTTTACTATTATCAGTTTGGTTACAGCTATTATTGTAAGTATAAATTATCAGTGGATTAATAAATTCAATAATGTTATTGTGATCTGTGATGCAGTAGGGCTGGGGGCTTTTACGGCAGCGGGTGCAAATATGTCATTTTTATATGAGTATCATCGGTTGTTTATCACCGTTATGATGGCTGTACTCAGCGGTGTAGGTGGCGGCGTGATTCGGGATGTATTTGTGCGGGATATTCCTCTTATTTTTCGAAAAGAAGTATATGCAGTAGCTTCTATTGCAGGAGCGATATGTTTTTTCTATTCGAAACCGTTTTTGTTAGGAAATGGTCCGATGTATCTATGTTTTTTTGTCACTGTGATCATTCGGATGATTTGTATGAAATATGATATTAACTTTCCGGTGCCTGCTGCAAAAGGGCAAGAAAAGTATGAGAGTAAGGGAGAGTAAGGATGGAAACTAAAAAAATTAGAGATTTTCAGTCTGGTGATCTAATTCAGAGCTTTTTTCTTGTGAAGGCTGCTGAATACAAAACAACCAGTAATAATAAAAGTTATCTTGATTTAATATTAGTGGACCCCACTGGTGAAATTAATGCCAAGCTTTGGGATTATAGTACAGAAACGGAACCGAAATACACTGTGAACATGTTAGTCAGAATACGGGGAAGCGTTTCCGAATGGCAGAGCAGGCTGCAGCTTAAAATTGATAAAATCAGGGAGGCTACACAAGAAGATGCGTTAGATATTGGCGATTTTGTGCCCGTTGCTCCCTACAGCCCAGAAGTGATGTATGGAGAAATTGAAAAATATATAGGTATGATTGAAAATACTGATATTGCCCAAATTGTCAGTACTTTAGTTGCTGGTAATAAAGAGAAGCTGCTATTATATCCGGCAGCAAAGCAAAATCATCATGCCGTTCGTTCCGGTCTTTTATATCATATTACCACTATGTTGAAAATGGGTGAAAAGGTAAGTGAGGTGTATGTAAGTCTTAATCGGGACTTGCTATTTGCAGGCATCATTCTCCATGACATTGCAAAAATAGCAGAGATGAATGCCAGTGAATTAGGGATTGTCTCTGAATATACGGTAGAGGGAGAACTCTTAGGACATATCATCCAAGGAATAAAAATGATTGATCAGACTGCTGTAGAAGTGGGAGCCGATCCGGAAGTCTCCCTGCTTTTGCAGCATATGGTTTTGTCGCATCATTATGAGCCAGAGTTTGGCAGTCCTAAAAGACCAATGATACCTGAGGCTGAGATACTGCATTATCTGGATATTATGGATGCGAGAATGTATGATATGGGACGAGCTTTAGAAAAGATAGAAGATGGGCATTTCTCTGATAAAGTTTGGTTGTTGAATAATCGAAAACTATATAAGTCTTCAGTCAAAAACAGTAGAGACGATAAAGAACCAAATACTCTTTTCTAATCGATTAATGATGAGCCGAATGTTTGGCAAAGAGAAGATAAAAAAGTGAAGGAAAGTAATGATATGAATGCAGAGCTATGTTTCACTCAGGGAGTTGCACTGGCACATGAAGGAAATGCATTGCAGGCATTGGAATTTTTTCATCAAGCAATCTCTTTAAAACCAGATTATGCTGAAGCTTATAATGGTATAGGTGCGCTATTAATTAATATAAATAATCTAAATGAAGCAGAATTCTATCTTCAGCGTGCTTTAGAGTTAAAGGCGGATTATCCTGAAGCTTTATTTAATTTAGGAACGCTATTTTCTAGGACAAGTTTTCTGGAGGAAGCAGAAATTTGTCTTCGCGAAACGATAAGTCACGAACCTGGTTTTCCAGAAGCACATTTTCGTCTTGGAATGGTGCTCAAACAGATGGAGCGCTTAGATGATGCTGAAAATCATCTTGAATTGGCTATCAGACTGCGATCTGACTTTAAAGAAGCTGAATTTGCTTTAGGCGTCTTATATTTACTTCAGGGACAGTATGAGAAAGGCTGGAGAGGGTATGAACTGCGTCGCAAAATCTTTAATGCCTGTGATTCTGGATGCAATCATTGGAAGGTAGAAGAGCTAATAGGAGAAAAAATAGTATTGTTTCATGAACAAGGGTTCGGTGATACGATTCATTTTGTAAGATATGCTCAAGAAATTGAAAAAGTGGCTTCCGAAGTAGTTTTGTTCCTTCCCAAACAGCTAGAACGATTAATGTCTGCTTCTTTTGAGAATATTACCATTGAAACTGACGAAAAGATGGTGGGAGAGTATAAATTTTCCTGTCCATTACCAAGTTTGCCATATATGTTTCATACTACATTAGATACGATTCCTAGCCCCATTCCATATATAAAAGCAGATTCTAACCTGATAAACAAGTGGAGTGAGATTTTGAAAAAAGAAATAGAGGATCAGTCTTTTACCATTGGTGTTATTTGGGCCGGTAATCCAAATCATAAAAATGATAAAAATCGATCCATTCCTTTTCATGTGTTCAAACAGCTTTTCTCTCTCCAGGCAGTAAGTTGGGTAAGCTTGCAGATGGATGAAAAAGCTGCCGATCTACAAACGGTTTCGCATCAAGTAATTGATTTTCATGAGAATATCAGTGACTTTGCCGAAACAGCAGGACTGATTGAGAATCTGGATCTGATAATAACGGTAGACACGGCAGTTGCGCATTTAGCAGGAGCTATGGGGAAAGAAACATGGCTGCTTTTGTCCGTTGACCCTGATTGGCGCTGGCAGGTAAAAGGACAAGAGAGTCTTTGGTATCCAACGATACGAATTTTTCGTCAACTTCATAGAGGTGATTGGCAAGACGTTTTAGTGCGGGTAAAAACGAATCTGGAAGTTAGACTCAAAAATAATAATAATTTTAACAAAATCAAAGACAATTAAAAGAATTCAAAGGAATTTCAAAGAAAAATCTCCGATATATAAAGCAGATCGATGTATATAAAGGAGGAAAGTTACATGTCCATTTCGTCTATTAGCTCTAGTGAAGCACTCTATTGGGCATCACTAGCCAAAAGCGCGAATACCACATCCACGACAACGACGGATGATAGTACTTCTTTGGAAAAAACAACGAGTAGTACTAACAGCAGTATTACGCAAGACAATTTTGCTGAATTGATGTCTATGTTATCAGCACTATCAGCGATGCATGCTGGAAATGCACAAAGCAATGCCAGTGAAGACAATTCGGATTCTGATCTCAGAAGTTTTCTGGATAAGGTGAAAAATGGGACGGTTACAGCAGAGGATCTGACAAATATGCAAGCTCTTCTTGCTGATGATGATCTCACATCATCCAACCAGAATGCCAGTACAAACAATGATTTTGATTCCAGCCTTACTGCTTTCTTGAACAAGGTGAAAAATGGGACGGTTACAACAGAGGATCTAACAAGTCTGCAGGCTCTTCTTGCTAATGGTCCCGCATCATCTAACCAAACTAGTACAAACAATGATTTTGATTCCAGCCTGACCGCTTTCTTGGATAAGGTGAAAAATGGGACGGTCACAACGGAGGATCTGACAAGTCTGCAGGCTCTTCTTGCCAATAGTCCTACATCATCCAGTCAAAGTGCTAGTACAAGTAACGACTTTGATTCCAGCCTTACCGCTTTCTTGAACAAAGTGAAAAGTGGGACGGTTACAACAGAGGATTTGACAAGCCTGCAAGCTCTTCTTGCCAGTGATGACGGAATACAATCCAATCAAAATAATCAACAACCGTATCAGCAATTGCTAGCGATCGCTGCAGACGCATATGAAACTGATTACCAATCGAGTGATCTTATTTCCTCTGCTTGGAAGGTTTAAGTGATATAAAGGGGGTAGACGTTATGTCTATGACGATTAGCGGAAATAGCCAAAGCAGTCAGTCTAGTACGCAAAGTAGTGTAAGCGATCTACAAAAGCAGATACAAAGCCTTACAAGGCAAATCCAAGAATTGCAAGAGGACGATGCAACTGAAAATGCAAAGCAGATTCAGCTGCTTCAACAGCAAATGCAGCAAATCCAACTGCAGATTCAACAAGTACAGCAAAGATCCCAATCGAAAAGTTCAAATAGTGAGCAAAATACTTCGAGCAATGTAACTGTTGGTCCTGCATACAACCTAAGCCTTACACAGGAAAGTAAGGAAGCGAATCTTAGTTCCTCAAATGTAACATCGGAAAAAGATAATACTGAGGATACGATTAAGTCATAAGTTCGTTTCAGGGAGTCATTTAACACTCGATTTATAAAAAACCAGGAAGCGGCGTAATAGTCGCTTCCTGGTTTTTGTATGCTAGTAAGTATAATGTTATTAATAATGTATAGCATTATGTAAAAAAACAATGATGAACCGCGAAGGTCACGAAGAAATGCAAAGGGCGCGAAGGGGAGTATTTATAGATGTTTTTAGATACGTAAATTTGTCATTGCGAGCGTAGCGAAGCAATCTCTTGGTATGTAGGGATTGCTTCGCTACGCTCGCAATAATATAGATCCCTTTGTGTCCTTTGCGACATCGCGATTCAAAAGTTCTTATTTTTTAATGACGCGCAGCGTTTTACTTATAAACTTAATTTGGTTTTAATTCTTTCAATTGCTTCAATGGTAGCTTCTTTGTTGCCAAAGGCCGTCAATCTGAAGTAACCTTCTCCAGATGGACCAAAGCCAGTACCAGGAGTACCTACAATATGTACTTCATGGAGCAGCTTGTCGAAGAAAGACCAAGAATCCAGTCCTTTTGGTACTTTCAGCCAAATGTAAGGTGCATTTATGCCACCGAAGGTTTGTATGCCAATACTTTCTAGGCCTTCCTTAATGATTCTTGCATTATCCATATAATATTTTACTACACTCTTGATTTGGGCTTGACCTTCAGGAGTATAAGTCGCTTCTGCACCTTTTTGGATAATATAAGGAGTACCGTTGAATTTTGTCGTTTGTCTGCGGTTCCATAATTTATTTAAGGGGTGTTTCTCGCCATTGGCAGTAAGAGCCAGAACGGTTTTAGGTACAACGGTATAGGCGCATCTAGTACCAGTAAATCCGGCTGTTTTGGAGAAAGATCTAAACTCAATAGCGACTTCTTTGGCACCTTCAATTTCATAGATGCTGTGAGGAAGCTCTGGATCTTGGATATATGCTTCATAAGCAGAATCAAATAAGATAATTGAGTTGTTTGTTCTTGCATAATCAACCCATTTTTTTAATTCTTCTTTAGAAAGTGTGGTGCCTGTAGGATTATTAGGAACACATAAGTAAATAAGGTCTACTTTTTCCGTAGGTAACTCTGGAACAAAATTATTTTCTGCATTGCAGATTAAATAGGTGACATTTTCAAAGATACCATTAGAAAAACCACCTGTTCTACCCGCCATTACGTTGGTATCCAGATATACAGGATATACAGGATCAGTAATCGCAACTTTGTTATGTACACCAAAAATCTCTTGAATATTACCTACATCGCTTTTTGAACCGTCACTGACGAAGACTTCATCTTCTTCAAGTTCGACACCTCTAGAACGATAATCAGTTTCAATGATCTTTTTGATGAGGAAGTTATAACCTTGTTCTGGTCCGTAGCCTCTAAATGTTTCGGCGTGTGCCATTTCATCCACGGCTTTGTGTAAGCCTTCAACGACAGCAGGGGTTAAGGGCTGTGTAACATCACCAATTCCCAATCGAATGATATTTGCTTCTGGAAATTCTGCTTTAAAAGTTGTAACTCTCTTTGCGATTTCTGCAAATAAATAACTGCCAGGGAGTTTCAAATAGTTTTCGTTAATTAAAGCCATTAATATAAGCTCCTTCCTTAATATGATACATTTTAACTAAAGAATTTGTTAGTTTGATATCGTATTTACATACTTATTATTTCTATTGATTCAGTAGTTACATATCGTATAGCTTTATTATACTATATATGACTATTTTCCTGCATATATTATGGGAGGATATTTGAAAAAACCTTGAAAATTATTATTTGCAGCTTCGATTACACCACTATATACATTCTATTTTATCCAAAACAGCAGTTTTCATTACGTGAATCTTGCCGACATTGCCTTTATATTATGATGGGGACTAGTACCTCATCTGCGTTAAAACTATAGATCATTTAGTGAGGATTTTTTCGACCTGCAAGGCGGAGGAGCTGCGCAGATCGGGAATCTGTAAGGCGACGACAACGAAGCAGGACGGAAAAAGACTGCTAAAGTAGCAGAGTTTTTAATGCAGATGAGGTACGAGTATAGGTGCTACCATAATTGTAATAATACCAGCAACAATCATTGTTAAGCTTGCGATTGCCCCTTCGATAGAACCTATTTCATATGCCTGTGCTGTTCCTGCTCCATGTGCCCCCATTCCTAGAAGCATACCTTTACTAACTTGATGATGAATGGGAAGCCATTTTAGAATAAAAGGACCTGCAACGATCCCTACAATACCTGTTACGATTACAAAACTAGCTGTCATGGCAGGCAAGCCACCAATGGTTTGAGAAATATTCATTGCAATGGGAGTGGTAATGGAGCGTGGCGCCAAACTATCAAGAAGTTGCGGCGTCAAATGAAACAATTTACCATACATAACAGAAGATACGATTGCAATGATCGAACCTCCGAAAACACCAAGGGCAATTTCTAATGCATATTTCTTTAATAATGCTCGATATTTATACAAGGGAACTGCAAAAGCGACGATTGCTGGCTGCAGCATATCCGTAATCCATTGTGTACCTGCAGAATAGGTTTCTAAAGAAACATGGAATGATAATAGTAAACTGATTAATACAAAAGGGCAGATGACTAATGGTGATAAAAAAACGGATTGATTTTTTCTATATAAAAGTTTTGCTCCTACATAACTAAGAATTGTAATAATAAAGCTAAATCCTGCTAACATATTATCGTCCCTTTCCTATCTTATTCAAGAATTCGGCAAGTAATCCCGTAGAAACCATCACCGTTACGGTGCTAAGAAAAATAACGAATCCAAAACTTGCTCCATTGGTTATGATTAACTGTTTATACTGAACCACTCCGACAGCTGATGGAATAAAAAATAGAATTAACTCTGCAATGAGAAGGTTGGCACCTGTCTCGACCCATTCTAAAGAAATGATTTTTGCTTCTAATAAAAGAAAAATAAATAAGATTCCTAATATACTACCAGGAAAATGCAAATCAAATACCTGCGTTATTTTATTACCCAATAGGGAAATTCCCAGTAATCCACCAATTTGCGCAATACATTTTAAAATGTACATTTTTTTCGCCTCCATGTTATATAAGTAGTATATATCATTACTAACCATGCGTAAAATTCATAATAACAATCAAAATTATTGGTTTTGACTATGATTGTTAATCTACTCAAACATAAGAAGCTGTCAATGCACAAATCAAGATTGGCTTTAGCCATGAGAGAAACGCTGACGTGTCCTTTTTGTCATTGCGAGCAGAGCGAAGCAATCCCCTACTTGATAAGAGATTGCTTCGCTCTGCTCGCAATGACAGATTGATGCTACTTTCTTGATACTCAAAAACTTATAAATTTTATAATATAAAAAAGGAGGCTGCCCCCACCATAAGTCTTCTAAACCTATGTTGAGGGCAGCCTCCTTTCTTATATTACCTTCCGCGGGCTTGTTCTCTGAGACGTGCTACACGCTCGGCGGTAGCTGGATGAGTGCTAAATAAGTTCGTCATCCATTGTCCCGTCCCGCTTAATGGGTTAATGATGAATAAATGGGAGGTAGATGGTGTGGAAGCAGGCAGCACTTTATGTTTGGCATAATAATCAATTTTCTCTAAAGCACTTGCTAATGCTAATGGATTGTTTGAAATGGCACCACCAATTTCATCGGCCATATATTCTCTTGAACGAGAAATTCCTAATTGGATAAGAGTTGCAGCAATTGGGGCTAATACGATAGTAAATAGTGTACCTAGAAGACCGCCGCCATTATTGTCTTCATTGCTGCGACCCATACCGAAGATGGCTGACCATTGAGCCATGTGGGCGATCCAGGTAATAACGCCTGCGATTGAAGCAACAACGGTACTAATGAGTGTATCGCGATTTTTAATATGAGCTAATTCATGGGCGATAACACCTGACAATTCGTCATAAGATAGAGTTTTCATAATCCCGGTAGTAACTGCGACAACACCATATTGAGGGCTGCGTCCTGTAGCAAAGGCGTTAGGGACATCGGAATCAATTACGTAGACTCTAGGCATCGGCAAGTTTGCCCTATGGGCAAGATTGGCTACCAGCTTGAAGAGGTCAGGCCCTTGCTCAGCTGTAATTTCTCGGGCACTGTACATACGCAGAACCAGTTTATCACTAAACCAATAACTCCCTAAATTCATAGCCAAGGAGACTATCAGCATGATACCTACTCCAGATCTGCCGCCAAATAGACCACCAATTGCCATTAATAGACCTGTTAGGGCTGCTAACAATAAGGTTGTTTTTAGATTGTTCATTATAAAAAAGCCTCCTTTTGATTTTGTTTTTTGAGTAAAAATCAAGATATAGTAAACAGACCTTGCCCACATACTGTTAGATATGAGGCAAGGTCTTGCTTGCAATTATGATTGCCAGTATAGCCGGGATGAATCCGTGTTGACGGCAGATACTGTACAGCTACTCCCCTTGCAGGGTATTTATATCTTTGTTTGCCTATATAATATCATGGGGTTATATAATTGTCAATAATTATTCTTTTTTAGGAAAAGAAAGCTTGTATTTCCAGAATCACTTTGCGAAGTGAATGGTTAGGTTAATAATTTCTGGCGAATTGCCAATACGGACAGGGGGACCCCATGTACCGAAGCCGCAAGAAACGATCACCTGTAAACTTTCTTTCTGTAGATAACCCCAGTCTAATTCGTAGAGTTTTTTCGTGATTAGACTATTCGGAAATAATTGCCCCAAGTGAGTATGTCCTGATAGTTGCAAATCAACTCCTTGATCGACTGCATCTTGTAAATTTTTAGGTTGATGGTCAAGAAGGATGATCGGCAGCCTATGATCAATGCCTTCCATGACAGTTTTAAGGTCTTGTCGAGAGGCTCCTATATAACGCATTTTGGCAAGATCATCCCGGCCTACCACATAAAAACTATTATCAACTAGGGTCCATTGATCCCGGAGTATATGGATATTGCCTTGCTCTAGATAATCAATAGCAAGATCTGTTTGCTGATCGAAATATTCGTGATTTCCTAATACCGCATAGGTACCTAGTTTAGGTCGAAGTTTCCGAAATGTCTCGATCATATGCTGATTTGGCAGAACATTGATATCATTATCAATAATATCCCCAGGAATCAGTACAATATCAGGCTCTAGTTGATTAATTCGATTGACTAATCGTTTTAAACGACGATTATCAACAATCTGTCCCAAATGAATGTCAGAGACCATGACGACTTGTAAGGTTTCTAAAGAACTTGTTCCTGCTGTTTTTGGTATCGTGATCTCATAGTTGATGGTCACTGGGTGACGAGCGTTCCACGTACCATAAGCAATCAGACAGGTTGTGACCAGAAAAACGGTGGCAGCCACCCGCAAAGAATGTTGTTTTAATTTTAGCGGTAAAAAGGGTTTGTATGTATCGATGAAACGCAGAATATCAATAAAGAGAGTAAATAAAAATAAATAATAGATCATGCCGAGCCAAAAGGAACCAGTCAAAAGAAGGGTATCACCAAGGGTTGAAGGAGAGAGTTTTTGAATGAAACTGCCCAGAGGGTAACTCAATGCAAAAAAACTGAAAATAAAGAGATAACTTATGGAGAAAATAAGAGATGATTTCCTTCGTAAGGATTGCCAGCCTCGTATCCCAATATAAAAATTAATGGCACTATAGAGTAGTAGTACAATAATGATCATGATAATGTATGCGCTCCTTATATAGTTAACGTTGCTATATGCTCCAAATCAGTGTGATACATGGCAGTTGTCACCGAATAATAGATAAGTCTATTTATTTCTTTTCGTGACCGGTTGAGGATTTCCTGCCATAGATAGGACGCTGAGACCGTTTTATCCGATGTAGTTATGTTTTCATTATGCACTAACCACAAAGGCACGATGCCGCTGCCGCGGCACACAAAGGAGTACACAAAAAAATATAAATAAAGCCCTTTGTGTCCTTTGTGTTTTTGTGGTTCGATTATTTATATGTTGGTAAAAGATGTGCAGCGTTTTTCTTATTATACTTCTTATTATGCAGGATTTAGTGAGAAGGGAATCGAAATTGATAATTTTATATATAATTGTAATACGCTAATGCGGCTATTGAAAGTTAGGTAGAAAAAGGGAGAAGTAGAATGGATAATCAACAGATTTGTGGACCTCTTGGGCCAGTTGATGAAGACTTGATCATAAAGACATGTCAGGAGTTAGTGCAAATTCCTAGCTATACAGGGCAAGAACAAGAAATTGCAGATTTGTTAGTAGAGAAGATGCTTGCTTTGGGGTATGATTCGGCTTGGATTGATGGCGTGGGCAATGTAATTGGTGAGATTCGTGGAAACCATCCAGGTCCCAAAGTGTTGTTTGATAGTCATATCGATACGATACCTGTGAGTGGTACTGAAATATGGATTCATGATCCTTTTGAGGGATTGGTTGAGAATGGACGTATTTATGGCCGTGGGGTTGTGAGCATGAAGGGAGCTTTGTCTGCAATGATATGTGGCTTGGCACCTTTGATCCAATATAAAGATAAACTATCTGGATCTGTATTTGTATCCGGTACAGTTGGCAAGGAGCAGTTTGAAGGATTGGCCTTTCGCCAAGTGATCCAAGTAATGAAGCCAGATTATGTGATTGTTGGAGAAGCTTCTGATTTGGCGATTTGCTATGGGCAGCGGGGGCGCGCTCAAGTGATCGTGATGACGAAAGGAAAGGCCGCTCATTCTGCTGTTCCCTTAGCAGGGAAGAATGCCAGTGATATGATGTTAAATTTAGTAGCAGAAATTAAGAAGCAAACAACCTTTTCAGTTAGCTCATTAGGGCAGGGGAGTCTAGAACTAGTAAGTATCGCCTCAGCTCCCTCTCCGGGGAGTTCTACAGTGCCCCATACATGTTGGGCTACATTTGATCGGTATATGGTCCAGGATGAATTAGAAGCAGATATCTTGCAGCCAATTCATAGAGCCATTGCTATATTGCAGCACCAGGATGCTGACTTTAGCGCAGAGGTAGGGATTGCTGAGTCTGGTCTTGAGTGCTATACAGGACAATATTTATCGGGAAAACGGTTTTTCCCTGGGTGGATACTATCTCCTGAACATGAATTGGTAAGTGGTGTCCAACAAGCCTTAGGTAAAGCTGGTTTTACCCCTGCACTTTCCACTTATACTATTTCCACGAATGCTAGTTACTCCGCTGCGATAGCCAACGTTCCTACCATCGGTTTTGGTCCTGGCTGTGAGAAGGATATGCATATTGCTGATGAGAATCTAAAAGTGAATCAATTGACGGCTGCAGCGGCAGGCTATCAGGCGATTGCTTGTCAGTTTTTGCTTACAAAGACAAGAAAGTAGTGAGAGGTGGCGATGAGTATTTTGGAAAGCAATAAAGAGGGATGGGAATATCTAAGAGAGATACCTGTTTTTGCAAGGCTGCCGGAAAAGCAATTGGAGATTATTCATAATCATACAATTGAACGGCGTTTTCGCAAAGGCATGATTATTTTTCTTGAAGGTGATACGGGTGAAGGCTTTCATTATGTAAAAAGCGGCAAAGTAAAGGTTCTGAGAGCTTCTGATGATGGGCGGGAACATATTATTAAGATCTTAGGGGCAGGAGAGATTTTTGCTGAGGTGCTGATGTTTAATAACCGGCCTTATCCGGCGACTGCTGTGGCAGTAGAGCCTTCCTGTATTGGTATGATACGTAATATAGACTTAGAGCAGCTGGTACTTACGAATAATGAGCTGGCTCTACAGTTAATAAAAGCGCTAAGTCAGCGATTAATCTATGCACAGCAGAAAATTAAAAACTTGGCTTTGAATGATGTAATGTCACGTACCGTAGAAGTATTATTGCGCTTAAGCCAGGAACAAGGTGATATCAAAGACAATGGCGTAATTGAACTTGCTCTTGATTTATCGAGGCAAGACTTAGCAAATCTGGTGGGGACAACAAGGGAAACGGTAACAAGGACATTAAGTTCTCTGAAAAAAGATAAATTCATCGATTTTGACGGTCAGAAAATAAGAATTCTGGATGTAGAATATTTAAGACGATTAATTTCCTAGTGTACACAAGGGTTGAAGGTTTTTGTATAGCTTAGCAAGTAAAGTTTCTGTAAGGAGAATGTTAAACACAGAGGACGTGTTTATTCTACACTTTTGTGTTCTTTGTGTCCGCGTAAGCGGCTTTGTATCTTTGTGTTTCAAATGGTTCTATATTTAACCACGGAGGCACAGAGGAAGATAGTGATTATATCCATAAAAAATCCTGGATGAAGTTTATTTCATCCAGGATTTTTTTATTTAGCCAAGAATGGCTTTTAGATCTTCATCAGGAGTGGTAATCAGCTGTAAACCGAAAGACTCATTTAATACTTTGAATACATTTGGTGAGATGAAAGCAGGTGGTGTAGGGCCAATGCGAATGTTTTTGACTCCTAAGTGTAGCAGAGTTAAGAGAATCGCTACTGCTTTTTGCTCATACCAAGATAGAACAAAGGAAAGTGGCAGGTCATTTACGCCGCAATTAAATGCTTTAGCTAAGGCTACTGCTACTTGAATGCCTGAGAAGGCATTGTTGCATTGTCCTAGATCCAAGAGGCGAGGAATGCCGTCAATATCACCAAAGTCCAAATTGTTAAAGCGATATTTACCACAAGCTACGGTTAATATTACGCAATCTTTAGGCACCTTTTGTGCAAATTCAGTGTAGTAGTTACGACCAGGTTTTGCACCGTCGCAACCGCCAATTAAGAAGAAACGTTTGATCTTACCGGCTTTAACCGCTTCGACCACTTTGTCAGCCAAGCTAAGGATAACACTATGATGGAAACCTGTAGCAATTGTATAGTCGCCAGCTGTTTCAGGCAGAGCTGGTAAGGATTTTGCATGGGCAATAATTTCGGAGAAATCACGGTCAAGGATTTGTTTGCCACCTTGTAGACCTGTAATATTACGCATATAAATGCGATCTCCATAGGAACATTTGTCAGTAAGCGGCATTACACAGTTTGTTGTTACTAAAATAGCGCCAGAGAAATTTTCGAATTCTGTGCGCTGATTTTGCCATGCAGTGCCGAAATTTCCAATTAAGTGTTTGTATTTTCTAAGTTCAGGATAGGAATGAGCAGGTAACATTTCTCCATGAGTATAAACGTTAACGCCTGTACCTTCTGTTTGTTTTAATAATTCTTCAAGATCTAAGAGATCATGACCTGTGATCACAATGCCAGGGCCAGCTTTAGTGCCTGTAAATACCTGCGCAGGAGCTGGTGAACCGAAACGAGTAACATGGGCATTATCTAACACTTCCATGATTCTAAGGTTCATTTCACCGCATTTTAATACCATTTCAATATGGCGTTCTAAGCTAAAGTTAACATTTGTGAGAGTAAAGAATAAAGCATCATGCATAAAAGCATCGACTTGTTCATCTCTAGCACCAAGTTCTCTAGCATGGTGGGCATATGCAGAAATTCCTTTTAGACCAAAGACAAGTGTATCTTGCAGACTGGCAATATCCTCATTTTTACCGCAAACCCCTACCTTAGTACAGCCTGTACCTCCAGCGGTTTGCTCGCATTGACGGCAAAACATGCTCATGAATCATATCCCCCTTACCATTTTTTATTACATTATTCATTATAATGGTATTGGGAAAGAATAAATGTGATGTATGTCACAATTTGCAAACACTTGCAAAAAAGAATAAGTATAGTTTTAGAAGAATCAAGTTACCACAAGAGTAATCTCGTCACCGTTTTTTACAAGGGAAGTATATTCTGTCGGTTGATTATTTAAAAGAATTTTTACAATACTGCCAGGAGGAATGGTTTTCGGATTGAAATTGGCAGCCAGTAGTACATCGCTAATCATGGGATGTTCTTGTTCGGTAGAAGAAAAATGAATGAAACTTTCATTGGGGGCAATATCTGTGATTTGAGAGACTTTATCATTCATGATGATCGTATAGCGACGAAGGGGGATACTACACTTAACTTTATTGAATAATACGGTGATGGAATGCTCCTCATCGTTATTGAGCCCTAATAGTTCACCCAGAGTTGGTTCACAAAGAGGCGAAATCATGATCTGGTCGTTGGCGCTTACGGGACTGGCAGCTGTGGCGGTGTTTCCGTTTATGGTGTACTTGCGCCAAATACTATATTCTCGTTCACTGCCATTGATAATATAGTGGTAAGGCGGGACATCCATAGGGTTTCCAGTTGCGTCCAGAACTTCTTCTAGGGTACTCGGCACACGGTAAAGTACTTGGTCTCTATCGGCTAGTACTGCATCTGGTTGGACTAATTCATCATTAATAGTAATAATCGGAGATATTTCGTAAGGCTTTTCATTGATAGAAATAAGATAGGAAGGAAGAATATCAAAAATATCGGAAAGACAAAGAGAGGGCATGGTGCCACTTGTGCCTTTGGTTACTTTGATCACATCATCTTCCTGCAGCAGTTCAGAAAGGGTAGCT
>ENA-OFCE01000905-OFCE01000905.1-metagenomes-genome-assembly--contig:-NODE-905-length-17205-cov-5.474869_pt1 | contig 17205 bp, 16 predicted proteins | sample MGYA00153388_OFCE01 | MGnify analysis MGYA00153388
GGCGCCTGGTTGATCACTGCGCCCATCAGCTCGCCGCCGGCCGAGCCCCCCTGTGCGCCGATGTTGCCGGCGGTGGCGTAACCGGCATCGACCAGCCCGCGGGTGACATCGACGAAATCGTTGAAGGTGTTGGTGCGGTTCTTCAACTTGCCGTCGAGGAACCATTGATAGCCAAGATCATCGCCGCCGCGAATGTGAGCGATGGCGAAGGCCACTCCGCGATCAACCAGGCTGAGGCGTGCGGTCGAGAAGCTCGGCGGGATGGCGTAACCGTAGGCGCCGTAGGCATAGATGAAGAGCTTGCCCGAGCCGTCGAGCTTGCTGTCCTTGCGGCGGAGGATCGAGACCGGGACCCGGCTGCCGTCGCGCGCGGCGATCATCAGTCGGTCGGTAACGTAGAGCGAAGCGTCGTAGCCCGACGGGATTTCCTGCACCTTGAGCGTTTCGAGCCGATTGTCGGCGGGGTGATAATCGTACGCGGTGCCGGGGGTGACCATCGACGAATAATGCAGGCGGTAAGCGTCAGGCGCGTAATCGGGGTTGCCCGAGAAACCCGCGCTGTAGCTAGCTTCGGCGAAGGGGACGCGGATTTCGTTGCCGGTGGCGTAATCGCGCAGGTTGAGCTGGTCGAGGCCATCGACCCGGCTGGTGATCAGGAGGTGATCGCGATGCGACGCGATCCCGCGCAGATAGGTGCGATCGCTTCCGGCGACGATCGTGGTCCAGTCGGCGGGGCGAGCGGGATCGGCCGAGACGATGCGGAAATTGACGTGATCGTCGTTGGTCAGGATCCACAAACTGCCGTGCGCCGAATCGACCTCATATTGGACGTCGGGGGTGCGCGGACGGATCATGGTCAGCGGTGCCGAAGGATCGGCGGCGGGGACGAAGCGGACCTCGTTCGAGCTGTTATTGCCGGTCGAGACCAGGATCAGCGACTTGTCGGTGGTGTGGCCGACGCCGACCGAGAAAGCGATGTCGGCGGTCTCCTCGTAGAGCGTGATCGCGGCGGCGGGGTCGGCGCCGATGCGGTGGTAGCGCGCGCGATAGCTGCGCCACTGGTCGTTGACCTCGGTGAAGACGAGCCCGCCCGAGTCGCTGGTCCAGACCGGCTGGCCGATACTGACCGCGGTGACGATTTGGAGGTTTTCGCCCGTTGCGAGATCGCGGACGACGAGCTTGAAGCGTTCGGACCCGTCATCGTCGACGAGAGTGGCGAGCTTCGCGCCATCGGGGCTGACCGCGAAGGCGCCCAGGCGGAAATAATCCTTGCCCTCGGCCTCGGCATTTTCGTCGAATATGAGGGACTCGTCCCCTCCCGTCGCGGGACGGCGGTACCATAACCGATATTGCGTCCCTTCCTTGAAGGCGGTCCAGTAGAGCCAATTGCCGTCCTTCAACGGCGGCGAGCTATCATCCTCCTTGATCCGACCCTTCATCTCCTGGAACAGCCCCTCGACGAGGTCGGCATGCGGCGCCATCGCGGCCTCGAAATAGACGTTCTCCGCCTTGAGGTAATCGAGGATTTCGGAATCGTTGACCTCGGGATACGCCGGATCGCGAAGCCACGCCCAATCGTCGGTCAGGGTGACGCCGTGAAAGGTGGCTTGATGGGGCTTGCGCGCGGCGACGGGTGGGGGTGGCAGGGTCATTCACTCTCCGGGCATTGGCGAAACGGTGGTCAGAGGTCTATCTAGCGAGCAACAAGGAGTAAGCCCATGTCTTCCTACGCCGACCGCCTCGCCGCCCTTCGCGATCAGTTGAAGCGGGATCGGCTCGACGGGTTCGTGGTGCCGCTGACCGACGAGCATATGAGCGAATATGTCGGCAGCTACGCCCAGCGGCTCGAGTGGCTGACCGGGTTCAAGGGATCGGCCGGGTCGGCGGTGGTGCTGCCCGAGCAAGCGGCGATCTTCACCGACGGGCGCTACACGCTGCAGGTGCGCAGCCAAGTCAGCGGGAGCGAATGGAGCTACGAATCGGTGCCCGAGACGAGCGCGGCGGAGTGGCTTCGCGAGCATGCGCCGACGGGTGCACGGATCGGTTATGATCCGTGGCTGCACACGACCGACTGGGTCAAGCAGGCCAAGGAGCAGCTGGCGGCCAAGGGCGCCGAGCTGGTGCCGGTGGGCACCAATCCGATCGACCGGGTGTGGGCCGATCGCCCGCAGCCTTCGAAGGCGCATCTGGTGGTTCAGCGCGAGGCACTTGCGGGGCAATCGTCGGCCGACAAGCGCCAGCAAATGGCCGACTGGCTGTCCGAAAACAATGCCGATGCGGCGGTGCTTGCGGCGCTGGATTCGATCGCCTGGACGTTCAACCTGCGCGGTGCGGATGTCAGCCACACGCCGGTCGCTCTGGCTTATGCGATCGTCAATCGCGACGGGACGGCGGAACTGTTCGTCGATCCGGAGAAGGTCGGCGACGAGGTCAAGGCGCATCTCGGCAATGGGGTGCGGCTGCACGACCGGTCGGGGTTCGAGCCGTATCTGAAAGGACTCGAGGGCAAGAAAGTCGCGGTCGACCCCGAGCGGTCGGTGGCGGCGATCGGGCAGGCGCTCGATGAAGCGGGCGCGGTGACCTGGCGGGTGCGCGACCCGGCGGTGCTGCCCAAGGCGATCAAGAACCAGGCCGAGATTGCCGGCCACCAGGCGGCGCAGGCGCGCGACGGGGCGGCGATCGTGCGGTTCCTCAAATGGGTCGAGGCCGAGGCGCCGTCGGGCAAGCTCGACGAACTGATCGCGTCCGACCGGCTACAGGCGATCCGCGCCGCGGGCGGGATGCTCAAGGACCTGTCGTTCGACACCATCTCGGGGTCGGGGCCGAACGGCGCGATCGTCCATTACAAGGCGTCGCCCGAGACCAACCGGCCGATCGAGATGAATAGTCTCTATTTGGTCGATTCGGGCGGGCAATATGAGGATGGCACGACCGACATCACCCGCACGCTGGCGATCGGCGAGCCGACCGCAGAAATGCGCGACCGGTTCACGCGGGTGCTGCAGGGGCATATTGGGATCGCCACCGCGCTATTTCCCAAGGGGACGCGCGGGTCGCAGCTCGACAGTTTCGCGCGGCGCGCCTTGTGGGACGCGGGGGTCGATTATGCGCATGGCACCGGCCACGGGGTCGGCGCCTTTTTGTCGGTACACGAGGGGCCGCAGCGGATTTCGCCGGTCGGGTCGGGCCAGTCGGGGGGCGACGAGCCGCTCCAGGCGGGGATGATCCTGTCCAACGAGCCAGGTTATTACAAGGCGCACGAATATGGTATCCGGATCGAGAATCTGGTGCTGGTGGTGGAGAAAGCGATCGACGGCGCGGAGAAGCCGATGCTCGGGTTCGAGACGCTGACGTTCGCGCCGATCGAGCGGCGGCTGATCGTGAAAGACATGCTGTCGGCAAAGGAGATTGCGTGGGTCGACGGCTATCATCGCGACGTGGTGGCCAAGATTGGGTCGCAGCTGGTGAGCGATGAACGCACGTGGCTTGAGGCGGCCTGCGCTCCGCTTTAGTCGTCGTCTTTGGGGTCGGGCTTGGCGAGATCGCCCTCGCGCGCCTGGGACTTGCGGCGCTTGAGATTGTCGCGCAGCGCGGCGGCGAGGCGATCCTGGCGTTGCTGGTCGGCGGTGGGCATGGCCGCGTTCCTAAGGCCAAGCGGGTTGACAGTCGAGCGGCGCTGCGGCCAAAGGCGCGCGTCCATGCCGCCTTCCTGCTGGCGCTTGGCATGCTGTCGTAGCTCAGTGGTAGAGCGCATCCTTGGTAAGGCTGAGGTCGTGAGTTCAATCCTCACCGACAGCACCATCTCCTGAAAGCAAAAGCCCCGGTGGCTGCGCTTTCAGGAGCGGCCGGTCCCGGCCGCATGTCCCAAAATCGAACATTTTGAGCGACAAAAGCCCGCATCCGCGAAACCGCTTGTTAACTAATTTCCTGCAATTTGCTCAGGTCAAACACCAAGGGGACAGACCATGCGCAAATTTATTAAACTGATGAATAACAGCAAGGGCGCGACGGCCATTGAATACGGCCTGATCGCAGCGCTCATCGCCGTTGCCGCGATTGCTGCCATGAAGGGCATCGGCACCAAGCTGGGCACGACCTTCAACAACGTTTCGAACCAGCTCTAAGCTCGTTCAACGACGAAAATCGGGGGCTCGGCGCGACATCGCGCCGGGCCCCTTTTTCTTGTCCAGTTGACCCGGGCGAACGTGCGCGTCATGCGCTGGCGGTGGCCGATCTTTTCTTTTCCGACAATGCCGCTGCGGCGTGCCCGGCGGTGATCGCAGCGATCAGCGCCGCGAACCGGCTCGAGCCGCCCTATGACGCCGACCAGTATAGCGCGCGGCTCAACGCCGCCTTCGGGCAGGTGTTCGAGCGCGAGGTCGAGGCGTTGTGGGTGACCACCGGGACCGCCGCCAACAGCATCGGCCTCGCCATGCTGTGCCCGCCGACCGGGGCCATCCTGTGCCACCGCGACTCGCATATCGAGAATGACGAGGCCGGCGCGCCGGCGATGTACAATGGCGGCGCCAAGCTGATGCTGCTCGACGGGCCGGAGGCGAAGGTCACGGTCGAGGCAGCGGAAGCGGCCTGCGCTCGGATCCGCCCCGATGTCCATCAAGTCCAGCCGGCGGCGCTGTCGATCACCAATGCGACGGAATATGGGCTGACCTATTCGGCCGACGAGACTGCGGCGCTGGGCGAATTGGCCAAGGCGCGCGGGCTCGGGTTCCAGCTCGACGGCGCGCGGTTCGCCAATGCCGTCGTCTCGACCGGGGCCAGCCCCGCCGATTTGACGTGGCGCGCGGGGGTCGACGTGCTCAGCTTCGGCTTCGTCAAGAATGGCGGGATGAACGCCGAGGCGCTGGTGTTCTTCGACACCGCGCTGGCGAACAAGGCGAAGGTGCTGCGCAAGCGATCGGGGCATTTGCTGTCGAAGGGGCGCTATCTCGCGGCGCAATTGCTGGCGATGCTGGACGGTGACGTGTGGCTACACAATGCGCGCGCAGCCAATGCTGCGGCGCAGGTGCTCGGCAAGGCGGCGGGGACGCGGCTGGTGTATCCGGTCGAGGCGAATGAATTGTTCGTGCGGATGACGGTCGACGAAGCGACGATGATCCGCGCGCAGGGGTTCGATTTCTACGACTGGGCGCCGGGCGAAGTGCGGCTGGTGACGAGCTGGGACCAGGACATGGACGCGGTGGCGAAACTGGCCGCAGCGATCGGGGCGCTTTGAGCGATTTTCCGGTTGATCGGCCGCACGAGACGCGGATCGACCGGTCGATCATCGTCCCGTTCATCATCTTCACGCTCATCTGGGGATCGACCTGGCTGGTGATCCGCGGCCAGATCGGGACGGTCGCGCCGCAATGGTCGGTGACGTACCGCTTCGCCATAGCGGCGGTGGCGATGGCGGCGGTGGCGCGGTGGAAGGGGCAGTCGCTGCGGCCCAATCGGGCGTTGCTGATTGCCGCGACGATTCTCGGGGTCAGCCAGTTCTGCATCAATTTCAACTGCGTCTATGTTGCCGAGCGATTCATCACCTCGGGCATCGTCGCGACAGTGTTCGCGATATTGATCGTCCCCAACAGCCTGCTCGCGTGGGCAATGCTCGGCCAGCGACCGAGCAGGCGCTTTGCCATTGGCGGGGCCATTGCCGCGGCGGGGATCGCCATGCTGTTCATCCATGAGGTCCAGACCAGCAGGGTCAGCAGCGCAAGCGTGCTGGCGGGGCTGGGCTTCACCTTGCTCGGGATGCTCGGAGCCTCCTTTGCCAATGTGTTCCAGGCGAAGGATTCGTCGCGGCGGCATCCGTTGCTGGCGTTGCTGGCGTGGGCAATGGCGATCGGCGCCGCGGTCGATGCTTTGCTCGCGCTGGCGATTGCGGGGCCGCCGACGATCGACCCCAGCCCGATCTATTGGCTCGGGCTGACCTATCTCGCGCTCGCTGCGTCGGTGTTGTGCTTCAGCCTGTATTTCCCGGTGGTGCGCAAGATCGGGCCGGGGCGAGCGGCCTATTCGAGCGTGCTGGTGCCGGTGATCGCGATGGGATTATCGACTGTGTTCGAGAATTACCGGTGGAGCTTGCTCGCCGCGCTTGGCGGATTGCTCGCGCTCGGCGGAATGCTGGTCGCGCTGAGCGGCGGCGGGGGCAGCAAAGTCGCCGCCCCCGACGCCGGCTGAGGCTATTTCGCCTGTGCGGTCGGTGGCGGGGTCGTCATCACCATCATTCCGCGCTGGTCGACGGGAAGCTCGGCGAGATGCGCGGCCTTCCAGTCCATCGCCATCTTGACCCGGGTGCGGCCCGAGGGGTGATCGAAGAACAGGACTTCCTCGACCGCCGAGGGTTCGATCTTGCGATACTCGCTGAGTTGCATCGCGGTCATCGCGAAACCGTCGGGCTCGCGCGCGGCCTCGAGCCCGAAGGCGTCGGCTTCGCTCTCGTGATGGCGGATGATCGAGTTGAAGACGATCCCGCCGGGCACCGAGAGAATCGCGAGCAGCATGAACAACAACGGCGCGGAAGCTGGATCGGCGACATTCCGGACATTCCAGCGGTTTCCCGACCGGGCCAGGATGCGGGGTGCGGCAAGATATAAAAATACGAACAAGACCAATGACATGAGCGTGAGATAAGCGAGCAATTTCTGGATATGGTTGAGCTTGTAATGGCCCATTTCGTGACCCATCACCGCCTTGATCCCGTGGATGTTCGAGCGATTGAGCAGATTGTCGTTGAGCGCGATCCGGATGGTCGGACCGATGCCCGAAACATTGGCCGAAATCCGCTTGGTCTGCTTCGACGCGTCAACCACATAGACGTCGTTGGTCGGGATCTGCTGGGCCTTGGCGATGCGCAAGATTTCGGTCCTCACCGGGCTGTCGGCCATCGGCGTATATTTGTTGAGCAATGGCTCAATGAAGATCGGCGCGATCAGGATCATCACCGAAGCGAGCGCCCCGATCGCCAGCGTTGCCCATAGCCACCAGCGCTTGGGGCTGTTGCGGATCACGGCGTAGATGACGATGAATATCACTGCGCTGAGCACCAGACCGACGCCGGTCATGATCAGCAATTCCTTGGTCCATTCGCCGGCGCTCTGGTTGGACATGCCATATTGATGTTCGCGGATGAAACCGGTGTAGATCGACCAGGGCAGGGTCAAAAGACCGCCGACCACGCCAAAGGGCAGTGAGTAGAGCGCGGGTTGGAGCCAGCGCCATTTGACCACGCGCCCGGACCAGGCGCTCCAGCCCGCCGACCAGCCGAAGCGGAGCATGATCCAGTAGGATATTACGGAGAATAAAGCGCCCCAGATCGGGAGCCAGTAGCCGCCTTCAAAATAGGAATCGGACTTGGCCCGGGCGGCGCCGTTGAGGGTGGCAAGATAGGCGCGAGTCGCGGCCTCGGCGTCGAATGGCGGCGCGGCGGTCGCCGCGGCCTGGATGATGGTGATGATGCTCATGTGATGCTCCCCTGTCCCCGAGCGCAACCTAGGCCGTGCCTTCTGTGGCGCAAGGGCAACGCACCGCCGCTGGTCGAAAGCCTTGGCGTTGCGCCGCGGCGCGGTGGGCCTTAGCGGAGGGAAATGGACGCACGTTTGAACCCCGAAGCCCCGGCCAGCCCGGAACATGTCAACATCCTCCGCAAGGATTATCAGCCGCCCGATTATTGGGTGCGCGAGGTGGCGCTGGATGTGGCGCTCGATCCGGCGGCGACGCGGGTTCGCGCGGTGCTGAGCGTCGAACGGAACGGAACGCATGATCGGCCATTACGGCTGGCGGGCGACGGACTGGAGCCGGTGGCGGTACGGGTCGATGGCGGCGCGGCGGATTGGTCGATCGACGGCGACATGCTGGTGATCGCCATCGCCGGGGCGAGCGCGACGATCGAGACCGAGGTGGTGATCGACCCCGCGGGCAACAGCAAGCTGATGGGGCTTTATTCATCGGGCGGGATCCTGTGCACGCAATGCGAGAGCGAGGGCTTCCGGCGGATTACCTATCATCCCGACCGGCCCGACATCTTGTCGACCTATCGGGTCAGGATGAGCGCCGACAAGCCGCGCTTCCCGGTGCTGCTGGCCAACGGCAACCTCGTCGCGTCAGGTGATGGCGAAGACGGAAGCCACTGGGCCGAATGGGAGGATCCGTTCCCCAAGCCATCCTATCTGTTCGCGATGGTGGCGGGCAATCTGGCGGCCAACCGCGACACGTTCACGACGATGGGCGGGCGAACGGTCGACCTCGGCATCTGGGTGCGGGAAGCGGATTTGCCCAAGACCAGCCACGCAATGACCAGCCTGAAGCAGGCGATGGCATGGGACGAGGCGACCTACGGGCGTGAATATGACCTCGATTTGTTCAACATCGTCGCGGTCGACGATTTCAACTTCGGCGCGATGGAGAATAAGGGGCTCAACATCTTCAACTCGCGCTATGTTCTGGCCGACCAGGATACCGCGACCGACGCTGATTTCGACGCCATCGCCGGGGTCGTCGCGCACGAATATTTCCACAATTGGTCGGGCAACCGCGTGACCTGCCGCGACTGGTTCCAGCTGAGCCTGAAGGAAGGCTTCACTGTATTCCGCGACCAGAGCTTCTCGGCCGACATCGGGTCGGCGGCGGTCAAACGGATCGACGACGTGCGGCTGCTGCGCGCGGTGCAGTTCCCCGAAGACAGCGGGCCACTGGCGCATCCCGTGCGTCCCGATTCCTATCTCGAGATCGCCAATTTCTACACCGCGACAATCTACAACAAGGGCGCCGAAGTGATCCGCATGATGCGGACGATATTGGGAGCCGAGGCGTTTCGTGCCGGATCCGACCTGTACTTCGCGCGGCACGATGGCGAGGCGGCGACGTGCGACGATTTCGTCGCCGCGATGGAGGATGCCAGCGGGGTCGACCTGACGCGGCTCAAGATTTGGTACGAGCAAGCCGGGACGCCGAAGGTCGAGGCAAAGCTGGTGCATGATGCGGCGGCGCGGACCGCGACGTTGCACCTGGCGCAGCATGTTGCGCCGACGCCGGGGCAGCCCGACAAGCACGCCATGCCGATCCCGCTGCGCACCGCGCTGATCGGGGCAGACAGCGGGGCCGAAATCGCGGCCGAGCGGGTGATCATGCTCGAGGATGCCACGCAAACGGTAGTGTTCGCAGGGTTGGACGAAGCGCCGTTGCTGTCGATCAACCGCGGTTTCTCGGCACCGGTGAATGTGGTTGTCGAGCGTCAGCCGGGCGAGTTGGCGAAGCTTGCGGCGAGCGATGGCGACCCGTTCGCGCGCTACGAGGCGCTGCAGGAGATGATGTATTCGGTGCTGATCGCGGGGGCCTCGGGCGACGCGGCCGATGCACATTCGTCGGAAGAATTTGGGCCGGTCATCGCGGCGATGCGCGGGACATTGGTATCGGGCGCGCTCGACCCGGCGTTCAAGGGCGAGGCGCTGGTGCTGCCGTCGGAAGCGCTGATCGGCGACCGGATGGACGCGGTCGATCCCGATGCGATCCATGCGAGCCGCGAGGCGCTGCGAAGCGCGGTCGGGGCGGCGCTGGCGGAGGAGCTCGGCGTGGTACAGGCGGCTGCGGCTGCGGGGGGCGACCTGTCGAGTGCCGCCAAGGGCGTGCGGCGGTTGAAGGGCGTGGCGCTGGCGCTGATCGCGGCTGGCGAGCGGGCGCGCGGGGCGGCCTTGGCCAAGGCGCAATATGATGCGGCCGACAATATGACCGACCGACAGGGCGCGCTGGCGGTGCTGACGATGCTCGACGGGCCGGAACGGACAGCGGCGCTGGGTGATTTCTACGATCGCTATCGCGGCGACGGGTTAGTGATCGACAAATGGTTCGCGCTGCAGGCCGGAGCGCCTCGGCGCGACACGATCGACACGGTCGAGGCATTGCTCGGGCATGGCGACTTCACGATGAAGAACCCCAATCGCCTGCGCGCACTGGCGGGGAGTTTCGCGGGCAACCAGTGGGTGTTCCACGAAGCGTCGGGGCGCGGCTATCGCTTGCTCGGCGAGCTGATCGTCAAGGCCGATGCGATCAACCCGCAAGTCGCGGCGCGGCTGGTCCCGCCGCTCGGCCGGTGGCGGCGGTTCGAGCCCGGGCGGGCGGGATTGATGCGGGCCGAGCTGGAGCGGATCGTGGCGACCCCGGGGCTGAGCAAGGACGTGTTCGAACAGGCGTCGAAGAGCTTGGTTTAGTAGCGACCTAGCGAGTCAGATGGGCCCCGGATCAAGTCCGGTGTGACGAGCTCGAAGCTACCGCCCGATCCACTGCGCCACTTCGGTCGCGACCTGATTGGCGGCCTGGTTGAGCGCGGGGCCGACGGTTCGGGCGGTGCCGTCGGCGGGGATCTTGGCTTCGAAGCGGCGGGTTTCGACGCGGGTGCCGCCGACCGTGGCGAGCGCGCCATCGTAGCGGACGATCACCACACCCTCGGCAGTGTCATAGCCGAAGCGAGTGAGATTGCCCGACAGCTTGAGCCCCGGATCGAGCGACGACTGGCGCGGGTCGATTACCACCCGGTTGGTGGTCCGCATGGTCGTTTCCTGAAGCAGGTCCTGGAACAATTTGTCGGGCGCATCGACCCATTGCAGGTCCTTGATATACGCCACTGCGGTCGGGCCGACGAGCGCGGGCACGCGGGTCGAGGCGAGTTCCTTGGGCACCACCGGAACGTCGATCGTGATCGCCTCGCCCGGCGCGGCGACGCGGTTCATCGACGCCGGGGCGGGCGCCGCGCTGGTCAACGTGAGCAGGAACGGCGGGACCTTCTTGGTCATGCAGCCGGTCAGCGAAACGACGCATGAAGCGACGAGGATCAGGCGGGCGGTGCGGATCATCATTTCGTCTTTCCAGGCTTGTAGTCGGGGAGTTTCTCGGGGCCAAGCACACCGAGCGCGCCATCATTGTTGAGGCGGTCGCTGAACTGATGGAGGCTGCCCGACAGGTCGCGAAGTTCGCGCACGAGGCGATTGGCCTCGGGCAGGGTCGACTTGGTCAGATTCTGGATTCCCGGCCTGGCGTCGGAGATCATCGCGTCGAGGTTCTTCGCCGCCAGCTGGGCCGAGGCGATGGTCTTGCGCAAATCCTGCGCCGCGGGGCGGCCTTCGTCATTGACCAGGCGACTGGTGTTGTCGGCCAGCCTGGCGACATTCTGCGCGGCGAGGCCGGCGTTGTGCGCGGCGATCCGCGCCTCGGTCAGCGTCTTCGCGAGATCGGGCGCGCTCTGGGCGAGGATGACAGTCGTTTTGTCGACATTTTCGAGGATGTCGGAGATTGCATTCTGATTCTTGTCGCTGACCAGTTCGGTCAGGCGCTCGGTCAGTTTCTGGATACGGTCCATCAATTCCGGCGCGCTGGCGAGCAAGGCGCCGAGCCCGCCCGAGGTGGCGGGGATGACGGGGCAACCCTGCGGCCCGACCTGCGACAACGGCTTGGCCCCGCGGACCGCGCCGTCGAGCTGGATTTCAGGCGGCGCGGTGAAGCCGACGCTCTTGATCTGCGCCGATGTGCCCTGGAGCACCGGAGTGCCGGCATCGACCTCAATCCGCACCCACACGAACTCGGGGCGATCGGGGAGCAGGCTGATCTTGGTGATCTGGCCGACGGGGACACCCGAGAAGCTGACGTTGGTTCCCTTGTTGAGTCCGCCGACGCCCTGCTGGAAATAGACGTCGTAACATTGCTTCTGGACGTTCGACAGGCCGGCCAGCCAGACCGTGAACAAGGCCAGGCCGGCAAGCAGCGCCAAGACGACGCTGCCGACGAGGATATGGTTCGACCGAGTCTCCATGCCTTGCCTGATGCCCCCTTTTAAGCCGCTTTGGCCGCGCGACCGCGCGGTCCGTTAAAATATTCTTGAATCCAAGGATGGTCCAAAGCCAGCAATTGATCAATCGTCCCGACCGCAACAACCTTTTGATCGGCCAGCACCGCCACTCGGTCGCAGATCGCGTACAGCGTGTCGAGATCATGCGTGATGAGGAACACCGTCAGGTCGAGTTTGTCGCGCAGGCCGAGGATTAATTCGTCGAAATTCTGCGCCGCAATCGGATCGAGCCCGGCGGTCGGCTCGTCGAGGAACAGCAATTCGGGATCGAGCGCCAGCGCGCGGGCGAGGCCGGCGCGTTTGATCATCCCGCCCGACAGTTCGGACGGATATTTCGGCCCGGCGTCCGCCGGAAGCCCCGACATGCTGATCTTGTAACTGGCAATCTCGTCCATCAGCGTCTTCGAGAAATGGAAATATTCGCGTAGCGGGACTTCGACATTCTCGGCCACGGTGAGGGTCGAGAACAAGGCACCGTTCTGGAACAATATCCCCCAGCGGCGGCGAATGTTCTTCGCCTCATCCTCTTCGCGCCCGACCATATTCTCGCCGAGCACCTCGATCGTCCCGGCGGCGGGGGTCTGGAGACCGATGATCGAGCGCATCAGCACTGACTTGCCGGTGCCCGACCCGCCGACCACGCCGAGAATCTCGCCGCGACGGACGTCGAGATCGAGATCCTGGTGGATGATCTGCTCGCCGAAGTGATTGTCGAGCGCCCGGATGGTGATCACCGGGGTTTCGCCGTCGGGCAGGATCGGGGAGGTGGTGTTGCTCATCCCCAGCCGATCGAACTGAAGAATACGGCGAACACCGCGTCGAGCACGATCACCATGAAGATCGACTGGACCACCGCGGCGGTGGTGCGAAGCCCGACTTCCTCGGCATTGGATTCGACCAGCATGCCCTGGAAGCAACCGGCCAGCGCGATGATGAAGCCGAACACCGGCGCCTTAATCAGGCCGACGAACAAATCGGTCAGCGGGACGACCTCCTGGATTCGCCCGACGTAGATTGCGGGCGGGATCTTGAGGTAGATCCAGCAGAAAATCCCGCCGCCCATCATCGACATGATCATCGCGAAGAAGCTGAGCAACGGCATCATGATGATCGACGACAGCATGCGCGGGATGACCAATGCCTCGATCGGCGAGACGCCGATGGTGCGCATCGCGTCGATCTCCTCGGTCAGCTTCATCGTCCCGATCTGCGCCGCAAACGCGCTGCCCGAGCGGCCGGCGACCATGATCGCGGTCATCAATGTGGCAAGTTCGCGAACGCTGAGGCGGCCGATCAGGTTGATGGTGTAAACCTCGGCGCCGAACGCCTCGAGCTGGACCGCACCCTGCTGGCCGATGACGATCCCGATCAGGAAGGTCATCAGTCCGATGATCGCGAGCGCACGCACGCCGACCACGTCGAACCGCTGGACAACCGCGTTGAGGCGGAAGCGGCGCGGGCGCTTGATGATGTTGAAGAAGCCGATCAGCGTCGCGCCGAAGAATCCAAGCAGCCCGAGCGAGGTGCGACCAGTCTCTACGACCCACCCGCCAAGTTCGCCGACCGCGCCGCCCTTATTCTTTTCCGGGATGACGCGGACCGGCCTGTCCGCCTCCGCCACCTGGTCGAGCAGGCCGCGGATCTTGACGCTTTCGCCGACGATCTTGGCATTGCGGTCGCGCACCGCACGGTAGACCAGCCACGCGCCGACGGTGTCCATCCGCGACACGCCCGACAGGTCGATCGTCATCCCGTCGCCCATCGCCGCAATCTCGCGCTCGGTCGTCGCCGCGCGTGAAATCGTCAGTGTGCCGACGCAGGCATAATTGAGGTCGGCGCTATCATCGCCTTTACCGGAGATAGGTTGACTGGCCATCGCCAGCGAGACTGCGCGAAATCGAGGTTAGCGGCAAGGGGCGGCTGGCAGTGTGGCGCAATCCGTCGCTTTCATGGCGCGCTTTGTGTCCTATAGGACGCGCAATATGGAGCCGATGCCGACACAATCGCCCGACGTGGCTGCGCCGATGTTCGTTCCCGTGGGGTCGAACGATGTGCTGGTATTCGGCCTCCACGCCGGGACGCGGGCGCGGCGGCTGGCGGCGGACGCCGGGCTGGAGAGAACGGACTCGGTCGTTGCGGGTCGCGCCAACTTGCTGGCCGATCTCGATTTCGCGTGGGACCCGGCTTGGCTGGCGGAGATTGCCGGGCGCCCGGCGAGCGTGCTGATGCTCGGCAAGCGTGCGGTGCTGGCCCATCTTCCCGCCGGAATGGACGCGGGCCCGATGATCGCCGCGATGCACGGGCGGGCGGCGTGGACCGGGGATGGGCTCGAGCGGCTGGATACGGCGACCACGCACGTCAGCAATCACGAATTGCGCAAGCGCGAGCGACCGTTCGTGATGCTGCTCGACGCGGGCAGTGCCGAGCGCGTCGAGCGTGCGGCATATGACGCGAGCTACAAGGGCGTGACCGACGCGTTGACGTTATATTTGTGGCGCGGGCTGGCGTTCCATTTGACGCGGCTGGCGGCGCGGATCGGGATTTCGCCCAACATGGTGACGAGCCTTGGCGCCTTGCTATGCCTCGCGGCGTTCCTGCTGTTCTGGAGTGGCGATTATTGGTCTGGCATGGCGGCGGGCTTCGGCTTCATGGTGCTCGACACGGTCGACGGCAAATTGGCGCGCTGCACCGGGCAGTCGTCTCGCTGGGGCAATTTCTTCGACCATGGCATCGATCTCATTCACCCGCCATTCTGGTGGTGGGCATGGGCCGAGGGGCTGTCCGCCAACGACATGGCGATGGAGCCGGTCTACGAAGCCGCGATCGTCGGCGCGATCGTCGCTGGCTATGTCGTCCAGCGGGTGATCGAGGGCCTGTTCATCGTCAAATATCACATGCACATCCACGTCTGGCGGCCGGTCGACAGCAAGTTCCGGCTGATCACCGCGCGGCGCAACCCGAACATGATCATCCTGTTCGCCAGCCTGATCGTCGGTCGGCCCGACGTCGGGATCGAGCTGGTCGCACTTTGGACGATAATGTCGCTGATTTTCCATGCGGTGCGGCTGGCGCAGGCCAATGCGCGCGCCGAACGGGGGCGTAAATTAGTCAGCTGGCTGGCATGATTCGCTGGACCGCGCTGCTGCTGGCGGGATCGCGGCCGGGGGGCGACCCGTTCGCGGCGGCGCATGGCGTCGAGGCGAAGGCGCTGATCCCGGTCGCGGGGGAGGCGATGATCCTGCGCCCGGTGCGCGCCTTGCTCGGCAACGCGCGGATCCGCCGGGTGCGGGTGCTGGCGCAGGACAAGGCACTGCTGGCGGCGGTGCTGCCGGTCGATCCCCGGCTAACGATCGAACCGTCAGGAGTGACCATCGCGGCGACGATCGAGGCGATCATCGCCAGTCCCGCGACCCGTTGGCCGTTGTTGGTGACGACCGCCGACCATGCGTTGCTGACGGGCGCGATGATCGACGACTTCTGTGCGCGGGCGGAAGGGGCGGACCTGGCGATCGGGCTGGTCGAGCGCGGCGCGTTGATGGCGCGACTGCCAGACACCAAACGAACCTGGATCGGGTTTCGCGGCGGGGCTTATTCGGGCGCCAATCTGTTCGCGCTCGGATCGCCCAAGGCGATGCGCGCGGTGCGGCTGTGGCGGGAGGTCGAGCAGGATCGCAAGCAGGGGTGGAAATTGCTGACGATGTTGGGAGTGCCCGGGGTGATGGGGCTGATGCGACTGTGGACGATCGAGAAAGTGATGCGCAAATTGGGGCATCGGCTGGGGCTGTCGATCCGCGCGATCCGGCTTGAAGATCCGCTGGCGGCGGTCGATGTCGACAAGCCCGCCGACCTCAAACTGGTCGAGCGGATCATCGCGGGGACGACATGACCGATTTGGCGATTTACGACATGGACCGGACGTTGACCCGGCACGCGACCTACACGCCGTTCCTGCTGCATTGCGCGGCGCAGCGGGCGCCGTGGCGATTGCTGGCGCTGCCGTTGGTGGCGGGATCGATGCTGCTCTACCTCGCCAAGGTGATCGACCGTGGGCGGCTGAAGGAGATCAACCACCGCCTGCTGCTGGGGCGCGAGACCCATCCAGAAGTGCTCGGGCCGTTGGTAAAATCGTTCGCGCAGGCGACGCTTCGAACCAATATCCGGCCCGGCGCGCGGGCGGCAATCGCGCGGGACAAGGCCGAGGGGCGCCGTGTGGTGATGGCGACCGCGAGCTATCGTTTTTATGCCCGCGGGATCGCCGACGCGTTGGGGTTCGACGACACGATCGGGACCGACACCATCCTCGGGATCGACAGCCAGGTCCACGCCAAGATCGACGGGCAGAATTGCTACGGTCCGGCGAAACTGGCGATGATCGAGCGCTGGCTCGCGGCCGAGGGCATAAGCCCCGGGCATGTGCGCTTCTATTCGGATCACGCCAGCGATGCGCCGGTATTCGAGTGGGCCGATGAAGCAGTGGCGGTGAACCCGCATGATCGGCTCAAGCGGCTGGCGGCGGAGCGCGGGTGGCCGGTGGAGGATTGGGGGTAGGCGGGATGTCCGCTTTCGACCCATTGCGGACATTCGATCTACGGAGCAAAGTTGCCCGATGAGTTTCGACGATCATCGCCAGTTGGTCCGCAGGGCGGCCTATCTAGCCTGCGTGTTGCTGGCACTATCACTCATTGCCCAGTCAACGATGGGAGCGGACTTTCGCGGCCTGCCATTTTTGGCTTTCGGCCTAATTGTGGGCTTGCCGGCTGTAAGCCTGCTGATCTGGACCATCTGGCAGCGGTTCATCGTGACAAGCCCGTAGTGTCCGCTTTCCACCCATTGCGGACATTAGCTAAGCTGGTCAAAAGACCGCATGAGCAACGGTTATCGATACGCCGGATTGACGTTCAACGAACGTCTAGTGGAGGCTGGCCTGATCGTCGCATTTGAATGCGCCGTAAAGCTTAACGATCATGCCGACGTCGATCGCATCTTAGCCGAAGTGGACTGTGAGCGGCTTGCGAGGGTCGAGGTCGTCACCCACGATAACTTCCTAGGCGACGTCATTGGCATTCTAAGCAAGCGTCGCCTTCAGATCTACGATTGCGAAATGGCCCATATAGTCGAAGAAAATACGAGGATCATCGCGACTGGGCCGATGAAGGGCACGTCGGGATTAGAGGAGGAGTTGCAAGGCCTAAATTATGATTCAGTAACCGTCGTCATCGCTTTCGAGGGATACTCCGCAATTGAGCCTGAGTTCGACCCTGACGATACATTTCCGGCTGCGGCGGCCCTCCGCGCTTAGATCGTAGTGTCCGCTTTCCACCCTTTGCCGACACCAAGCGACTTTGGTAGCGCTGCCCATATGAAGACGG
>ENA-OFCE01000906-OFCE01000906.1-metagenomes-genome-assembly--contig:-NODE-906-length-17190-cov-6.924540_pt1 | contig 17190 bp, 13 predicted proteins | sample MGYA00153388_OFCE01 | MGnify analysis MGYA00153388
CCGTATAGTAGCAGGATGACAGTTGAGAAATTGTGTGTGCACACACAATTTCTCAACTTTTATTTTTACTGGAGCATAGCTGTTGAGATTCGACCTCAGCACAAAAGACGATCGAACCCATTAAAGATTCGATCGGACGATCGCTCAAACGATCGATCGCTAAGATCGGATTTGTTGGGACGGAAAATACACTTCCTACGCGATCGTTATAGTCAATAATATAGGAGTAAGCAAGGCATGGCAATTGAAATTTCTGATTTAGACACTGCCGATCGCAATTTATCTACAGAAACAAGCAGTTTCTTGACCGAACTCCCACTAGCCGAAATTGAATCGATCCGTGGTGGGCGGAGAAACTGTGTGTTCGGGCGCATTGAAATTGCGACTGCTATCTCTATTCCTAGTCCCCAGGTTTCTTTTAATATTGATAGTGGAGATTCTACATCAGGTAGTGGCACGATTCGGATTGCTGGTACTGCTGGCGATCCGAATGGGATTTCATATAGTATTGAGGGCAAAAGTCTCGATCGGGCTGGCAACTTTTTCTACACGAATAATGGCAATGCACCTTTGGGTGGTACGCCAATTCCTGGCTTCCCTGGTGCCTACACTTTTTAACCTGTGTTAACTTAACCTCGATGTCACTATCGATCGATTGTTTGCCGTGATGGGCTAATAATCGATCGATATATTTTTATCGGTCTAAGAGGCCGATGGATCCAATTTCTGGGTAATTATCATTCGATCGTTCGGGATTTTAGAGATAGTATTATGTCTTTTCGATCGAGTTAGATGGGTTGTGCTTCGCTGGGGAATCGAGCATGATTGTTAGGAGATGAAAATCAACAAACAAATTCAAGTTTGTTGGCGGTCAAGTTTTTCAACATATTCAGGAGAAATGTACGATTATGGCTCTGATTACAATCGCTAACTTAAATACTGACTCATTAGTAAGCTCCGACAGCTTTCTAACCGAACTTCAAGCAACCGATAGCAGCCAAGTATTTGGTGGTACTGGTTCTAAGAAAAGTAAAGTTAAAAGCCATGGCGGTTACGGCAATGGCGGTTACGGCTATGGCGGTGACGATGATGACAATAATGGTAAAGGTAAAGGTAAAGGCTATGGGTATGGCTATGGCTATGGTCATGGACATAAAGGTTATGGCGGTGATGACGACTAATTTACTAGGTCGTTAATCAAGCTTCTAGCTTAAACCCTTTCCCTTTAGTAGTGGCACGATCCGGATTGTTGTTACTGGCGATCCTAACAGGATTTCGTACAGTATTGAAGGCAAAAATCTCGCTCGGGCTGGCAACTTTTTCTACACAAACAATGGCAATGCACCTTTGGGTGGTACGCCAATTCTTGGCTTCCTTGGTGCCTACATTTTTTAATCCGAGTTAACTTAACCTCGATGTCACTATCGATCGATTATTAGCCCATCACGGCAAATAATCGATCGATATATTTTTATGGGTCTAAGATGATGTCTGAGAACCTGTGATGACTGGAAATACTCAACTGACGATCGGTCTGGTGTAATATTTGAGTGCTAGGATCGCATCACCGTCGCCTAAAATAATACCGTCACTGTCGTCCCGACATCGACTTGAGTGTCGCTCGATCCAATTTCTGAGTAGTTATCATTCGATCTTTCTGGATTTTAGAGATAGTATTATGTCTTTCTCTAATAGATTTTTTGCTACTACCTTCGCTTGCTGAAAAGACAAAGCATGATTGGACACCTGAGTCGAGGTAACAGCCCCATCCATTAGCAGCAACCAGCAAGCCGACAAATGATCTGAACCTTCCACGTCGGCAGCTTTTGCCAAATCTCGAATAAACATCGTTACTAGGCGTTTATGTTCCCTACAGAAAGCATGAATTGGTGAATTGGGATCGGAGAACTCAGCAGAGGCATTAATAAACATACAACCAAAAAATAACGGAGTTCTAGACCATTGCTCATATACGTCAAACACAGCCAGTAATCGATCGATCGCATTATCTCGGCGAGCGACTTCCCGCATCAGCCAGTTCCGAAATTCCTCATCCTGCTGTCGTAGGCTGGCAAGAATAAGTTCGTCTTTCGACTTGAAATGTCGATAAAGGGTGTTTTTTGCAACACCCGATTCAGCCAAAATTCGATCGATCCCCGTAGCATGAAAACCGTGCTGGCGAAATAGCTGGAGTGCTACACTCACAAGCCGATCCCGAGACTGTTTTGCCATACCGATCTGTCCAATAAAATATTCTTGTTTTAACCCGATCGCGATTGGGTAAAGCCCACGCTCCGCGACCGAGTTAGGATTGTATTATATCTCAAACCAAAGACTAAATCAAAAGCATGATAGAGCCACGAATTATCAACAACTCAAGCCGATTCATAGCAGAATAGCCGCTCTTGGTCGAATTAGACGATTGACTAAAAAACAGATCTGTCCTATATTGTTGCTATCACCTGCTTTGGACGACCGATCGATATGTCATCTATATATCACGACGGAGAAAAAACAGTTCAATCATTGGCTGGGAGGCAGTTTGAAGCAGCACAACTGAGTGGAATGATTCGCCCCACGCTAGTGCTTGCAGCTAAACGCTTTCTAGAATCACAGAGTCTAGCAGTAGCTGGAACTGTCGATGCTGTCGGACGAGTGTGGGCTTGGTTGCTCACTGGTAAGCCAGGTTTTTTGCAAGCCCAGTCGGAGCGGTTGGTTCAAATTAATGCCGATCTGATTCCAGCACCGCTTGATGAAGCATTAAAAGTGGGAACACCTTGTGGCTTATTGACGATTGATTTAGAATCGCGCGTTCGGCTGCGTTTAAATGGAACTGCGGTTCGCACTCACAACGGCAGGATAGAGCTATCTCTGCGGCAAGTTTACTTCAATTGTCCCCAGTACATCCAAAGACGATCGATCGGAACTGCTCGATCTAAACCACAATCGGCGGTAACAATAACAGCAACCGCCCTTACTTCTCCACAGATTGAATGGATTAGTCGAGCAGACACTTTTTTTATCTCAAGTTTTCATCCCGAATCGGATTGTGCAGATACATCACATCGAGGTGGTTTTCCTGGATTCGTTCGAGTTTTAAATTCTAATACGCTGATTTTTCCAGACTATGCGGGTCACAATATGTTTAACACGTTGGGAAATATAGTTATTCCAATTAAGAATGAAACAATCTCAATAGCTCAAATCTAGACTGTGACTGAAGTAATCCGTCTCAATTTTATTTGGAATGACTATATTTATCTCAACCCATCTACGGGGCTGCTGTTTCTCGACTTTGAGCGAGGTGCGACTCTTAGCTCGAATAGATGCTTCTATGGGATAGTTAATAAATTGCGATATTACTAACCGATCGATCGCCGGAATTCGCTCATTGCTGTGCCCGTACCTTTAATTTTGGCAGTTGCGACACATAGCTCGATCGTATTTTGCATTGAAAGAGTGGGAAAATAACGACTATTTTCACTGACTTGGTACTTACCATCTGCTAACTGATAGATCGTCAGTCGCTCGTTTTTAAATAGCCATACTTCTGGCACATTGTAAGGGAGAAAATCCAACTCAGACGTATAACTAGTGACATCGATTTCGATAACCAAATCTGGGGGCGGATCTAGCTGCCAGTCAATCCGATCTTTTCCTACTACCGCTTGCCAATTATCGATATAAAAACAGTAATCTGGCTCAATTCCACCCACTTCAGGTAGTTCGAGCGTAATCGGCGTAAAAGCTTCATAATTACGATCTTGACTCTCTAAAATAATTTCTACGATTCTGGCGATTAAATGAGCCTCGCGTCCGTGTCTGGCTAATGGACTCATCAGCAAAATCTCTCCAGCATGATATTTGAGTCGGGGAATCGAGCCGTCGCCCCGACTGTCGCGTAATTGACAATAATCTTTCCAAGTTCCAGGAATTCGCATCACTGCTCCGGGTGGCATTTGAATCCGATCTGTCGAAATAACTGCGTACACGATCGTTCCCCTCGATTATCGTTCAGTTTAATTATAGCTATGTGGATGGTGGGTGAGATGCGAGGATCTACCCACCAACTTCGATCTGCGTTACCTAAATTAATTTAGTTCATCCCAAACACAATTACTAAACCTAATACTGCACCAAAGACAATCAAGGCGTAGTTTTGAGCGCGTCCGGTTTCGAGGTATTTCAAACCTTCACCACCAAGTAATGTGGCTAAACCAGTCAGGTTTACGGCACCATCGACGACACGATAATCGACTTCCATTACCTGACGGGCAACTCGGCGTAAACCGATGACGAAGACACTATTGTAAATATCGTCAATATACCATTTGTTGAGTGAGAGATTATAGAGACTGGGAATTTTGGAGGCGATCGCACTCGGATCGATTTTCCGGCTGAGATACATTAGGGATGCTAAAGTAATCCCAATTAGACCGATGCCGACGGAACTACCCGCCATCACTAAAAATTCATTCAAATCGAACTCGGCATGTTCGACGACATGACCAGGAGCAGAAATAAATGCCTCAAAGTAGTTATTAAAAGGCGTTCCAACCAGCCCAATTAAGGCTGAAGGTACTGCGAGGATAACTAGGGGTAAAGTCATGCTCCAAGGGGATTCATGGGGATATGCTGCATGATTTGGACTGTGAGCATCTTCATGGCTGGCATGGTCGTCGTGAGCATCTGCACCACTCGGACGAGCAGCTTCGAGCAGTTGCTTTTGAATCTGCCGATCGTTGCCTCGGAAACTACCCTCAAAGGTCGAGAAATACATGCGAAACATATAAAACGCAGTAATCCCCGCAGTGACAAAACCAACGCCCCACAGGAGCGGATTTGCGGCATAAGTAGCACCGAGAATTTCGTCTTTCGACCAGAAACCAGCGAAGGGGGGAATTCCCGAAATTGCTAAGGTACCGATAAAGAAGGTACTCGCTGTTACGGGCATATGTTTGCGTAAACCACCCATCAGGCGCATGTCTTGAGCTAAGGCGGGGTTGTGTCCGACGACATCTTCCATCCCGTGGATGACGGAACCAGAACCCAAGAACATCATCGCTTTGAAGTAAGCATGAGTCATCAGGTGGAATAAACCAGCAGAGTAAGCACCTACACCCATCGCCATCACCATATAGCCCAGTTGGGACATGGTGGAGTAGGCAAGCCCTTTCTTGATATCATTTTGGGTAATCGCGATCGAGGCTCCCAAGAAGGCAGTAATGGCACCCGTCCAAGCGATCGTATTCATCGCGGTGGGGATACCCTCGAACACAGGATACATCCGCGCAATCAGGAATACTCCCGCCGCTACCATCGTCGCCGCGTGAATCAGAGCAGAAATCGGAGTGGGGCCTTCCATTGCGTCTGGGAGCCAGACATGGAGCGGGAACTGAGCAGATTTGGCAACTGGCCCCATAAATACGAGGATTGCGAATAGTGCGGCTAAACCACCACCAATCGCCCCAGATGCAACCAATTCCTGAAGTCTGTCGCCCATGATTTGGAAGTCAAAACTACCAGTTGCCCAGTAAAGTCCGAGCATCCCTAGCAGTAGCCCAAAGTCGCCGACGCGGTTGGTAACAAATGCTTTTTGACAGGCATCTGCTGCGGCTTTGCGATCGTACCAAAAGCCAATCAGCAGATATGAACACATCCCCACCAATTCCCAGAAGATATACACCTGGACGAGGTTGGGACTGATGACTAAGCCCAGCATTGAGGAACTAAATAGACTCAGATAGGCATAAAATCTGACATACCCAGGATCGTGAGACATATACCCGTGGGTGTAGATCATCACCAATAGGGCAACAGTCGTGACGATAACCAACATGAATGATGTCAGATGATCGATCGTGTAGCCCATATTGAGATGGAAATCACCCGCAGATGCCCATTCAAACGATCGAATGTAGACGGGATGCCCTTGAAACTGACTGACTAGGAGAGCGAACGACATCGAGATCGCCGCACCCATTAAGGACATAATTAGAACTGCATTGATCTCTCGCAGTCCATTAGTAAATTTATTGAGCGAAATCAATCCCAATCCGACTAGCATTGCTCCAGCTAGGGGAAACACTGGAATCAACCAGGCATATTCATATAGTGGTTCCATGTATGTACTTAATTTTAAGGATTGAGAATGGACGAACTAAGTTGACAGTTAACATTTGATTGTTTAATGTCTAATCCATTATGCTTCAACCAGTCGATCTCCGATGTTTAGCTGTCAATTGAGAAACATCCAGACTCGGGTGTTCTATGAGTAATTATACCGATCCCCATCCGTGCGATCCGATCGATACTAGACATTTACCACCAATCCTAAGAGTGAATTCACTTTTTGGAGTAGTTCAGAAGTAGCAAAACCCTTATTGAGATAGTCACTAGCTCCCAATCGACGAGCTTCTTTGCCCCATTCTGCGGATGCGCGGGAGGAGACGACGAGGATCGGGATCTCGATCTGAGCTTGACGCGCTCGATCGATCAGCGTGAACCCGTCCATATTGGGCATCTCAACATCCGTAATCATCAGATCGGGCAGGGGATTGGTTTGCAGCCAATTCAGGGCTTCTAGTCCATCGTTGCAGGTATGGGTGATAAATCCATAGGTGTTGAGACTAGATTCTAGTCGGCGGCGGATCATCGCAGCATCATCAACGATCAGGATCGTCGGGGTAGACGATTTCGCTGGTGCGGATGCCGCTGGAGTTGCAACGTTTACGGCGTTGGCATAGATGGAGGTACCTGTTACCATCGCTGTCAGCGCGAGCGGATCGAGGACAGAAATCAAGCATCCATCTGGCTGGAGACTGACACCGAGTAATCCGACTGGAGCGATCAACGGACTGGGAAGGGGATTGATTAGCAGTTTAGCTTGTCCAATTAAGTCATCGGCGATCGACCAAATTTCGGGAGTATCTGAAGCTTGGCGCGTCCGAATACATACTGCTGTATCGGGAAATGAACGTTGGGATGGCTTACCTAGAGCTAGATTGCTAGGTTGCCAATAATTATTCAGATCGAAGCCAGGTATTGCCCCGCGCAAATTAGTCAGCATCCAGGTACATCTGCCATTAGCTGCGGTGGGTTCAGTCGTCATCGAATTGAGTAGTGCGGTTTCGAGGACATTATCTGTCGGTAGAGCGATGATGCGATCGCCCACTTGAAAGAGGACACAGGGAATCAGTAGTTGCGGCGCGGGAACGTCGATCGTAAACTTAGTGCCATATCCAGGATAGTTTTCGAGGCTTAATTTGCCGTCGATACTATTAATTTGGGTGACAACTACGTCCATCCCGACACCCCGCCCAGAGACTTCAGTAACGCTGCTACTCGAACTAAATCCAGGTTGACAGAGCACCGCCAACAGCTCGGCATTAGTCCGAGTTTTGTCGATCGCGAAGCCTTTAGATTTAGCGATATTGTGAATCTGATGGGCATCGATCCCACCCCCATCATCTTCGATCGTCAAGCGATAGAGATTACCCCGCTGTTGGATCGAAATTTGAATTTTGCCTTGGGCTGCTTTCCCAGCAGCTAAACGTTGTGGGGTTGATTCTAAACCATGATCGTAGGCATTTCTCAACAGGTGCAGTAAGGCTGGTTCGAGTTGTTGAACGATCCCCGCATCGAGTTCGATCCGTTCGTTTTCGACAATCAGTTCTGCTGGCTTGCCATAACGGTTGGTGAGGTCGCGTAAAATTGCTTTAGCTCTCAATGTCAGGTTCCGAAATGGTACGAGCCGACTGGTTTCGATGCCGTCTTTGAGTTGTAAGATACTACGATCGAGTGCCTCTAAGCGAATCGCACTTTGATAGGTTGAGGACTCGATTTCTTGCCCTAATTCTGATAGCCTGAGGATGTTTTCGAGTAAGCGGACGATCGTGGTGTAACCTTGGCGATAACGTTCGATCGTGACGTTATTTCCCGATTGCTGCTCGTCACTGAGGTTGCGGAGTAAGGCGTAGTCATCTTGGAGTTGACGCAGCCGAGTTACGAATTGGGAATTTTCGCGGGTAAGAGTGGTTAATTGATGGAGTTGAGATTGGAGTTGAGTAGAAATACTTGTCACCGCCCGCGCTGTCAAGAGGGTTTCAACAACTTGTTGGGCTGATTTGTCGAGTCTTTCGAGCGGTACCGGAATTTGAATCCGTTTGATGGCAACTGGATTTACGGTAGTATTGTCGGCGACAATTGGCGGTAGTACTTCTGATTCTAAAATTGGTACTGGTTCGGCATTGCTGGCGATCGATCGTGCATCAACATCTGGCTCGTCACTCTCGATCGATACATCATTGAAGAAATCGGCTAATAAATCGGGTAAATCTTCGATCGACTCAATCTCAGCATCGACGAGTGGTGATTCGCTGGCATCTGGGCGCAATTTATCGCCGGAATCCTCGAAAAACTCATCAAATACATCGAACGTCTCACTTAGATCGCTACTAATATAATTTGATGTAAATACAGGTTGAATGTCTGCTTTTACATCCTGACTAATAGCTAATGTAGGTGCGGTAAAATCTAGGTTAATTTCTCGACTCTCGGTTTGTAAAGAATCAGGCTGTGTCAATGTAGCAGCTTCATCAAATGCTTCGCCGATCGAAGTATGTGGTACGGGAGTTAAATCCAAGTCACCAATCAGTTCGACCTCATCTAGAAATAAATCGTCTAAGATATCGATAAAATCGTTATTAACTGCACTGGCTTCAGCATCATCTAGAAAGAAATTATCTAAGCTATCGACGAGAGCGTTACTAGCTCGATCGATTTCACCGCATTGATTAACTGATGCGGGTTCGCTCTCTTCAGCCACAAAGAAAATATCGATCGAGTCTAATAATTCCCGCTCGGCTGCTATATTTGAGCGGACTGAATCGACTGTAGATTTGACAACGCGCTTGAGTTGAGCTAATCTTTCGATGTCAGTTGCTGCGATTTCACCGCTATTTTTGACACAGGCTTTGAGGAGTTGAAAATATTCAAACCAAACCGATCTCCATAATTGACAATCGGGTTTAGCAATTAGCTCCTGGCAATCTTGAAGTAATATCGTCCAACCCTGAGCCAATTCAATATCTACACCAATTTGAGTCAGTTGGGCGAGTGTTGCTTCCGCAGCACCAATTATCTGCGCGGGAACTAGCCCTAGACTAGGAATCCTTGCCAGAGCCATCTCTAAATCCAGGATTACCAAGTCAAAGCCTTGCTCGGCAAATTCTTGATGTACCTGCTTGAGTTCGTTCCAGTCTGGTAGATATAATTGCTTAACTCGATCGCGTAGTTGGATCGATCTGTTGACAGTCGGCTGAACTTGCTCAATTGCCCGATCGCCAGTCTCCGTAATTTCAATACTACTGCTCAACAGTTCTCCAGCTTCGAGCAGAATTTGAACTAATTCGCCATCGCCAAGGATTGGAGCCTCTTCTAGATACCGCAAATCGGACAGTAGGTCTTCTAATACCATCGCCACCTGGAGCATCGCATCTGCCGATACAGTCACTGCACCACCTTTGATGGTATGGATTGCCCGATAGAGATTTTGGACATCAGCAGTCCACGATCGAGGATTCAATTGTTGGATCGTGCTGAAATAAATATCTAAGTGCTGCTGGGTATCGATAGTAAACATTTCGCGCAGCTCTTGCTGCAATTCGGCTTCGGCTGCTTCGATGGGATTCATCAGTAAATGGGGGTTGGGGGGTTGGGGATGGTGTACATACAAGTTATTTGAGTTGCTGCGTAGTCCTTTACCCCACCCCAGCCCTCCCCTTATCAAGGGAAGGGAGCAAGAGCCTCTCCCTTGATAAGGGGGGGTTGGGGGGGTAAACCCACTACAAACGAAGTCTAGCTGACTTGTCGGTATGCGGTGGGGGGACTGGGGGCATTGTCGATCCTAAACCTGGGCTAATTGCTTGGGACTTGGAAGATCGATCGCGGTTATTTGGCGTGGTGAGGTATCATTTAAGTTGAAGAATTCGACCATTTGGAGGAGCTTGTTGGCTAAAGTCCCCATCGACTCTACTTGTTGGCGAGTGATACTGGCTTTGGCTTCAGTGGATTGAGCAATTGAGGAGATCGATTGAATTACGATCAGGGTATCGCTAACTACTCGAACGATATCTTGACTGGAACTATTGACTTTTTTACTCATCTGTGCAACTTGCTCGGTGACAGTTTCAATATTGTCAAATGCTTGGCGGGATTTATCGACCTCAGTTGTAAATTTCTGGACGAGTCGATCGATATCGCTGATATCCTGGGTAAGACCAGATGTCACAGTTTGGACTCGATCGGTTTTTTGTTGGAGTGAGGCGAGACTGTAATTGGTATCTGTCGCTAGAGTATTAACTTGCAGGGCGATAGTTTCAAATTCTTTGGCGAGACTGGCAAACTGTTCGGGATCGCGTTCTTGAATCGCCCGACTGGAGAGGGTAGAAACGTTGAGGGCGAGAACGCGGGTGAGTGCGGCAACCCGTTTTTGATCCTTAGAAAATTGCGCGGCTAAGTCTACGAATTCGGTGAGGAGTTCCGAGCGTTTGATAATTTGGACGGTACCTTGTTGGAGTGTCTCAATCCCATCTGCGGTACTCTCGATCGCGGCTTTACCAGATACTACCGCCGATTTAGCCTGTTGTACCGCGATGGCTGTCTCGATCGCTTGTTGTCTAGAGTCGGCTGTGAGCACATTAATATTGTCCATCAGCAATTGCACCGATCGGACTTCGATGGCTTGGGATTGGGCTTGTTGGGTGGTTTCGATTGCTGCTTGTGCCAATTGTCCGGCATCAGTGGTGACTTGCTGTGCGGTATCGACTACGGCGGAGACAATTCGATCGAGTGACTCGATTAAGCGGTTGAGGGTATCAGAAACTAGTCCCGTCGCCCGTTCGTTGACTTGCGCTTGCACTGTCAGATCGCCCTCTTCGAGCGAACAAACTACATCCAAAATATGTCCGACATCTGCTTGTAATAATTCGCTCTCCAATCGAATTTGTTGTTCCTGTTGCAGCCTAGTCTCTACCTCTTGATTGAGTCGATCGTTTGCCTGAATTAGCTCTACTCTCGATACCGCCATCGCTGCCGCTGCTTGTCGATCGCGAATATAATCGCGCACTGCCGACAATACTAATGTCCAACTCGCGAGCAAGATCGGCAAAGTCCCACCAGCAAACACGAGCGAGGCGATCAGTTGTTGTTGATAATTTTCGAGTTCAGTCTGAATCGATCGATCGACTTTCGTTAAAACTAGATTACTCCCATCTCCATAAATTTTCTTCTGGGCGGCATATTCTGCTCCATTCAAGATCGCAGATGCTTCTTTTTGCTTGCCTTGCTCTACCAATTTAAAAGACTTATCTTCCAAATACAGCAACTTATCTGATGCTGTATTTGTTTTGCTGGCCTCTGTCCGTAGTTCAATTGAGATACTACCTAGAAACTTTTTGAAGGTAGCATCGTTTTCGGCAGCAAATTTCTTGTAACGAGCGATCCATTGTGTATCGCCTGTATTTGCTGACATCCTTGCTGACATAGTAAGTGCTTCATCTTGATAAAGCAGGTCGCTACTAATTTTTTGAAGTTCGACACCTTTAACGACAACTGATTGGAAGCTATTGTAGATACTCCAAATATTCCAAGTTGATGCTCCAGTTAGCAAGAGACTTCCTGCGGCAGTCGCAGTAATTGTGCTGACTAAGTTATTTCGTACTAGGTTCTTGATCTGCTGGATGAAGCCTGTCGATCGATCTTGATTTCCTTTGTTCGCGGGGATTTGCTGCTGTTTGCTGTTCATTGCGGATCGGGAATAGGGGTTAGGGAATAGGGGCAAGAGGATCGGGATTAAGGGTTGGGCTAATACCTCAAACCTCAATCGATTGTTAATTTAATTGGTAACTTGCTTCTGCTAAAATCAGCTCGACATCTGGATTGGATGTTGGTACTTCAACAACTAGCTGTGAACTAATAATTGATGTTTTAACTGGTAGTTTAAAGACTTGAATATTACTAATTAGTCCTGCGGATAACTCGTTCATTTGGGTGGAGATCGATCGAGCTGTCTGAGATTGAGCGTCGATTTGCGCTGATAGTGTCGCAATTGCGGAAATCGATCGAGCTGTAGAATCAGCAGAATTGATAATAGTTTGACTAGTTTGCGATACTACTTCACCCGCTTTGACTACTTGTCCGGTGACAGATTGGACTGTAGCAAATACTTCGCGAGTTTGTTTGACACCCAGCGTAAGACTATTTACCAAACTACCTAGTCTTTGCACTTCGCCATCTACATCAGAAACTACGCGGTGAATCTGGCTGTTCCGTTGTTCGAGACTGGCTAATCCTTCATTGGTTTGTTGTGCCAGTTGACTGACTTGTCCAGCGATCGATTCAAATTCCCGCGCTACTGCCTCAAACTGTCTAGGGTCGCGCTGTTCAGCGGCTCTAGCGGCTACTAGGGAGGCGTTGAGCGCGAGGATTTGGGTTTGGGTAGCAATTTCGGTTTGATCGTCTACAAAGCGATCTGAGAGTCCCACAAACTCCCCTAGTGCTTTCATTTGCTGGACGATCCGATCGCTACCCTGTTGTAATACATCAATACCGCGATCGAGTGAGCCGATCGTTGTCTCACCATCGGTTACGACTGTTTGCAGCGATCCCAACGATCGATCTGTGGCGGCTAGCTGAGTGGCGGCATCATTAGCCGATTGACGGACTGTTTGTGTCAATGCCAATACTTGGTTCACTGACTCGGTTTGTTCGCTACTACTACGAGCGACAGTAGCAGCAATTTTGTCTTGAAGATGGCTATTGGCTGCTACCTGTTGAGCCTCGATCGATACCTGGGACAAAAGCAGTCCTAATCCCTCCACCAGACGATTCAAGACATCTCCAATCAGTCCGGTAGCTCGCTCATTAACATTTGCACTGACGGTAAAGTCGCCAGTCTCAATTTCGCAAACCACATCCAATAGTTCGCCGATATCTTGTTGTAAGATATCCCGTTCTTCCCTGACGATCTTTTCCTGCTCGCGGTGGTTTTGGGATTCTACTTCTAGAGCTTGGTTGAGATTTAATAAATTCTGTTGGGATTGTTCGATCTCAATTTGAACCGCAAGTCGATCGCGAATATAGTCGCGCACCGCAGCTAAAACGAATGTCCAACTCGCCAATAAGATTGGTAAAGTTATACCCACAAAGACGATCGTCAATAATAATTGCTTTTGGTAGCTTTTAAGATCGGAGTCGATCGTGCGATCGACTTTGGCTAAAACCGCATTATGCAATTGATTATAAATTTGCTTCTGGCTCTGATATTCAGCTCCGTCCAGAATTCGATCTGCTTCTGCTTTCTTCCCTTCACGAGCCAATTTAATTGCTTGAGCTTCCAATCCCAGTAAGATACTAGCTGAAGCATCAGTTTTACTGGCTTCTGTCAGCAGTTCGGCAGGAATACCTGCCAAAAACTTCTTCAGAGCAACGTCCTTTTTAAGGGCAATCTGATTGTAGCGAGTCTCCCATTTTAAATCTCCCGTACTTGCCAGCATCTTGGCTGACATGGTAAGAGCTTCATCTTGATAGATCGATTCGCTACTAATTTTTTGGAGTTCAAATTCTTTGGTAATTGTCGATTGAAAGCTATGATAAATAGTCCAAATATTCCAAGTCGATACCCCAGTCAGCAAGAGACTACCAGCGACTGTGACAGTAATCGTACCGATGAGGTTTGCCCGCACCAACTCTTTAACTTGCTGTAATGGATTCCTCGATCGATTATTTTGTGCTTTGTGCGCTGGGATTGCTGACTGGTTACTGCTCATAATAAAGGAATAGGGGGTAGAGGATCGGGGATAGTGATGAGGTGTGAGCCTGAAGCCTAGCTCTGTGGTTGCCACAAATCTGACGGAATTAGGTCTGGACGCATCATTAGCATCTGCGATGCGGTGGTTGTGCCTGCAAATAAGTCTGGGGGTAAGTCTAGACGAGTACTACTACCGATCGCTCGATCGACTACTAATCCGATATTAGCGATCGATCCGGCTGAGTCATTCAATTTGACTATTACCAAGCGTTCTTTGATGGCATTTTTGACTTTCAATAAGCGTGCAGCTACAATCAGGGGAATAATTTGACCATTATGGTGAACAATCCCCGTCAACAGCGGATCGTAAAATGGTAAATCGAGGATCTGGGATCGATCGATTCGCATGATTTGAGCGACCCAAACGGCGGGAAATACGAGCGTAAATCGCTCGACCTCAGTCAAGATAAATCGATCGGCTAAGACTGTTTGTACAGTGGACGGGGTCTGAGTGGCAATCATGGGAACAGGAGATGAAAGATGGGACAGAAATCGCCGCACGGGCAAGTCAAGACTAATTGACTTCGGTTGAGGTTGATTTACCCCCCTTATAGCAGTACGAAGCTCAGGTTATGCCAGTACAACGACTAGAAGTCGTCGCTACTGATGCAAAGTCCGCCGTCGCGGACTCAAACTCGTCCTAACGTGCTTGCGTAGTGCTACCTAAAGGGGGAGGCTCTTGTTTTGCTCCCTCCCCTTTATAAAGGGAGGGCTGGGGTGGGGTAAAAGACTACGCACCAACTCCCACCTACCCCGCAGAAGCTGTTACCGGAACTTTTGCCAAAACTTCCTCAACACTTTCTCGACTGACAGGCTTGGGTAGATAGTCATTAGCACCAGCACGTTGGATCCCATAATTCATTTCTAATGGTGTTTTTTTGCTAGAACAGAAGACTACATATCGATCGGCTGTGTTTGGATTCAGCCGCAATGCGCGCAAAAACTTATAACCATCTTGTTCTGGCATCACCACATCTAAAAACACCACATCATATTTGCCGGATTCGATCGTCTTCATCGCATCTTTGGCACCATCACACCGATCTACTTTGTGTCCTAATGTCTGCAAGATCGAAGTCAAAGCGTGTGCATCTACAGAGCTGTCATCGATAATTAAAAACTGCATAATTGTTTTGTTTTAGTTTTGTGAGTAGTTATTAGTAGATGCAGAAATGGGTGTCCCTACCAGCGTGACTAGTAGTTCCTCAAGTCGAACTTGAAAACCCTCTACATCTGCTGATGCTAGAGGTTTAGTCAGGAAGTCGCACCCACTCCACTGCGCTCGCCAGCGATTGGAGAGCTTTTGCTCCCCAGTCAAGATTACTAGCGGAATTGTGGCTAATTGGGGTTGGGTTCTGATTTGTTTGACTAACTCAAATCCAGAAATTCCTGGCATGTTAATATCGATAAAAATTGCTGCTGGCTCAACTTCCACAATTAAAGCTAGAGCGGTTTGGGACTGTTGACAGACGACAACGGAATAACCCAGTCCCCCGACCCAATGCTGAAACTGTGATAGGATTAGCGGCGAGTCATCGATGACCATAATCGGTGCGGGGGTATTCTTTTTCGGTGGTTGTAAACTGATTAAACCAACCATAGCCAATTTGGCAAACATCTCGGCGATTTCTAGAGTATCTTTAGCCATCTCTTCGGCAATTGAGTTGAGAGTTAGCTGAGATTGAACTAAGTTTTCAATCCGCTGTTGCTGTCCAGCCGGAAGATGCGCTTTTGCCAGTGCTTGCCGATTGAGAACGGGAATTAAGTTCATCGAGGGCACTTGGGGCTGGAGTTTTTCCCAGAGCAACTGCCGTTGTTTTGCTTCATCCAATAAAATCATTGGACTAAATCCTTCTACTGGCAACTGAATCTCTAAATCTCGATCTATGATAAATTTGGCATTGCCGCCACCCATCATGAGGTAGATATCTAGATCGTTTAAAACTTTCAGTTTCAAGGCTTTGAGCAGTTGGGAATCATTAATAATCCCAATTTTCTTCATCTGGGCTAATAACTCCGCTGGATGGAGTGATTGCTCCTCAGCCTGGGCTTTAAGCTGCTCGAATTTTTGTCGCACGAGATCGTTGCGGGTGTGAATGCCATATCTATAGATGACTCTCATCAAGCTCTGGATCGACCACAAATGATTACCTGAGTAGAGGATCTGACCATTGGCAATACCTAAATTCCAGGATAAGATTTGCTCTCTACCTGCCAATCGCTCGAATTGATGTTCCCAATACCCCACTTTGCCATCCTGGATGTATTCGAGCAGTTGTTGGGGTAGTTCCCTAGCTGGAAAGGAAAACTGCTCTGCTGTGGCAATAAGTCGATTCATATTTCTCGTATTAACCTGTCCTTATTTCTAGACTACCCATTACAGCACTCGATATTGCACTTGGACTAGAAAATTTCAGTGATGGGTGAGATCGAGCAGTTGTCGCTATCCAAAAAAAGACTAGCAATACATCTTGCTAGTCTTTTTTCCATTCTCTATTTCTTAATTCGAGACCATTTGGAACGAGTCAGCAGCATCAAAACGAGCGTATTCAGCAGAAATAAATATAGTGGGAAAATTATTAACGCTCGATCAAAATTTTCTATCGTCAATAAATTTACCACAGCCGACGTAAAAGACATTACCCAGAACGTGAGATCTTCTGAATTTGGATCGTCATAAATCTTGGTGATAGTGGGTACAGCACCAAGCATATCCATCGCAATATTCATCACTAGTGCCACTAATGGCGAGCCAGAACGCCACCACAAAAATAGACTCAATCCCGCGCCAGCGATACATATTCGATCTAAACGTTGCCATTTACCGCGACTGTACTTAAAGGCATAACAAGTAATCACCAATTGGCTAACTACTTGTGCCATGATTAGCCACAGTGTGTTTGTTGCTCCGAGCGAATATGAGCTTCCCAATAAGATAAACCCGATTGTCGTCCAAATTCCCCAAGTAACTCGATTTGGGCGGGTATCTCCGCGCCGAATTGAACGGATATAGGGAATATTACCCAATAGCAACACGCTACCTGCTACCATGCCTAAAATTGCGTGCCAATTCAAGATCGATCTTCCTTTGCTGATTTAAACAGTTGACAGCCAATCAAGACGAAGCTGTCAAGGCGAGGGATTTAGACCCCTAAGCCATAGCTTCTGATTTTTGTTAATATTCGATCGCACAATATCCCCGACTTCTGGAAGAAGTCGAGGATATTATTAGTTATTTAAGCTTAAATCGATTGCCACAGTATTTAACCCACATTCCGCACTTCGGAAAAGTAGCATCGAAAAAGCCTAATTTTGCGTCA
>ENA-OFCE01000908-OFCE01000908.1-metagenomes-genome-assembly--contig:-NODE-908-length-17170-cov-5.034356_pt1 | contig 17170 bp, 18 predicted proteins | sample MGYA00153388_OFCE01 | MGnify analysis MGYA00153388
TGTTTTCATCGCCGATGGGTGTCATTTCTTTTGCACTGCAATCGGTCGGCATCCAGTGGAATCACTTGCTCAACTCCAACCACGCGATGACGCTGATCGTCGTGGCTGCGGTGTGGAAGCAGATTTCTTATAACTTTTTGTTTTTTCTTGCGGGTTTGCAATCCATACCCAAGTCACTGCTGGAAGCGGCGGCGATTGACGGCGCATCGCCCGCCAGACGCTTCTGGACGATTGTTTTCCCGCTCCTCACACCCACCACATTTTTCCTGCTCGTCATCAACGTGATTTATGCTTTTTTCGACACCTTCGGCATTGTGGATGCCGCAACCCAAGGCGGGCCGGGCAAAGACACCGCGATTTTGGTTTACAAGGTCTACTTTGACGGATTCAAGGCGATGGACATTGGCGGTTCTGCCGCGCAGTCGGTGGTACTGATGGTGATTGTGATTGCGCTGACGGTTTTGCAATTTCGCTTTATCGAGAAAAAAGTTAACTACTAAATGATGACCTGAGATGATTGAACGCCGCCCGATTGCCAATTTTTTCTCGCATGCTGTGTTGATCCTTGGCGTGGCGTTGGTTGCCTTTCCGCTCTACCTGGCATTTGTCGCCTCCACGCAATCGCAAGAGCAAATTGCGGCATCGAATCCTCTATCGTTGATACCCGGCACAAACTTCTTTCAAACCTACCGTACGGCATTGTTTGGCGGCGAAAACAGTGCGGGCGGCAGCTTCCCACCAGCTCTCCCCATGATGTGGGTCAGCCTGGTCACCGCAGTCGTCATCGCCGTGGGCAAAATCGCGATCTCCTTACTGTCAGCCTTTGCGATTGTTTACTTCCGCTTCCCGGCCAAAGGCATCGTGTTCTGGATGATTTTTATCACGCTGATGCTGCCGGTTGAGGTGCGCATTGGACCGACGTACAAGGTCGTGTCAGACCTCGGTATGTTGAACAGTTATGCGGGCTTGACGATTCCGCTGATTGCCTCGGCTACCGCCACGTTTTTATTCAGGCAGTTCTTTTTAACCGTCCCGGACGAGCTGGTTGAAGCCGCGCGAATGGACGGCGCCAGCCCGATGCGCTTTTTTTGGGATGTTCTGTTGCCGCTGTCCAAAACATCGATTGCCGCGCTGTTTGTGATTCAGTTTATTTACGGCTGGAATCAGTATCTGTGGCCGCTGCTGGTGACTACCAACGAGAACATGTACCCGGTAGTACTCGGCATCAAGCGCCTGATCGCAGGAGAAGCGTACACCGAATGGAACGTGGTCATGGCCACCGCTATTCTTGCCATGCTTCCGCCCGCGCTGGTCGTGATGCTGATGCAGAAGTGGTTTGTCAAAGGCCTGGTTGATACCGAAAAGTAGATCGAAAAATATGGCATCCATCCAGCTCAACAACGTCACCAAAACCTACGGCAACGGTGCCAAGGCACTGCAGGTTATTCACGGCGTAACGGCTGATATTGCCGACCATGAATTCATCGTCATCGTCGGGCCGTCGGGCTGCGGCAAGTCCACGCTCCTGCGCATGGTGGCAGGGCTGGAAGACATCACCGGCGGCGACATCAGCATAGGCAGCCGGGTCGTCAACAAACTGGAACCCGCCGAGCGCGACATCGCCATGGTGTTCCAGAACTATGCGCTGTACCCGCATATGAGCGTGTTTGACAACATGGCCTATGGGCTGAAGATCAAGAAAGTGCCGGTTGAAGAAATCAAACAGCGCGTGGCCAAAGCCGCTGGCATTTTGGAGCTGGGCAAGTTTTTAGACCGCAAGCCGCGCGAGCTGTCAGGCGGCCAGCGCCAGCGTGTGGCCATGGGCCGCGCGATTGTGCGCCAACCACAGGTGTTTTTGTTTGACGAACCGCTCAGCAACCTCGACGCCAAGCTGCGCGTGCAAACCCGGCTGGAGATTCAAAAACTGCACCGCGAATTGGGCATCACATCGCTCTTTGTCACGCACGATCAGGTAGAGGCGATGACGCTGGCCCAGCGCATGATGGTGATGAACGCTGGCCGCATGGAGCAATTCGGCACGCCCGAAGAGGTGTACCACCGCCCCGCCACCACGTTTGTTGCCAGCTTTATTGGTTCGCCGCCGATGAACCTGCTCAAGCACGCTGCGGGTGCCAAGCCGGGCCATATTCTGGGTATTCGGCCAGAGCACCTCGATGTAGGCTCCGGCGGTTGGCAGGCCACGGTTGAATCGATTGAAATGCTGGGCGCTGAGCGCCTGCTGTACTGCCGCCTGGGTGACGAGCAACTGGTGGTGCGCACCGACGAAGCAACCACAGCACCCGCTTTGGGTCAAACCATTGGCTTGACGCCGCGGGCAGAGCGCGTGCATCACTTTGATTCAGGCACGGGTATCCGCGTCAGTAGCTAGTCCATAATTTGCGAATGACCTGTCGCTTAGTCTTTCGCTTTTTTCTACCGCTATTTTTTGCTGGCGTAATTGCCGCATGTGGCCACGCCGACGGCAAGCTGACGCTGGATTTTTCAGCGCAACAAATTCAAGAGGCCATTGCGCCGAAGTTTCCGTCTGAAAATTGCCCACTGCCCGTCACGTGCATCAAACTCCAAAATCCAAAAATCACGCTGGCCGACGCTTCTGACCGCATCACGCTGAGCTTTGACACCGTAGTCAGCTTGCTTGGGCAGCCCACTACCGGCACAGCCGTTGTGTCGGCCAAGCCGCGCTACCAGGCAAGCACTGGTGAGATTTTCCTGGATGATTCGCGCATCGAAAATTTGATCTTCAAAGGCGTGTCGCCAAAAGTCCTGGACGCTATTACGCAATACGGATCAGCGCTGGCCAAGCAAAGCCTGGAGCGCACGCCGATTTACAGTTTTAAAAGTGCGCAGGCAGACAAAATTGCCAAAATGGGAATTGCCGATGTGCGCGTGGTGGACGGCAAATTGCGCGTCGCGCTTGACCCCACGCTGCGCCAGGCACCGAAAGCCACGCCGTGAGTAACAACACGGCCAACGATTGGCCGTACCCGCGCTGGGTAGCCCACCGTGGCGCGGGCAAGCTCGCACCTGAAAACACACTGGAAGCCGTCAAATTGGGCGTAAGCCACGGCTACCGCATGTTTGAGTGCGACGTGAAATTGAGCGCTGATGGCGTGCCATTTTTACTGCACGACGACACGCTGGAGCGCACCACCAATGGCAGCGGCATAGGAAGCAATCATTCCTGGCAAGCGTTGCAAGCCCTCGACGCGGGCAGCTGGCATTCAGCAGACTTCGTCGGTGCGCGCATTCCCAGCCTGGAAGAAGTCGCGCATTACTGCATCGCCAATGGATTTGACTTGAACATCGAGATAAAGCCCACTACTGACACCGACCAGAAAACTGGCGAAGTGGTAGCGCAGCATGCCCAGCGCCTGTGGCAAAACGCAGCGAAAAAACCGCTGCTGACCTCTTTTAAACCCGAAGCGCTGCAAGCAGCTCTGGATGCCGCACCCGAGCTGCCGCGCGGACTGCTGCTGCATGAGCTATGGACCGGCTGGCTGGAAACCGCCCTGATGCTGGGCTGCAGCGCCATTGTTTGCAACCACAAGCTGTGGGACACATCCAGCGTGATGCAAGCCAAAAGCGCAGGCTTTAAATTGCTGGCTTACACCGTCAACGATGAAGCTGAAGTGCAGCGCCTTTCGGGTTTGGGCGTAGACGGCATCATTACCGATGCCATCGATAAATTAGTACCGTTGCCAGCCTAAGACAATTTGCTATTTATTAAATAGCAGCTTCCGCCCGTATCAATTGCGCCAAAAGCTGATTTAGCTGTTAATTTCAGCCCCTGCGCAGAACCCGGTGCGTTACCGCGCTCGCGGCCACTGTTACTGCGCCTTGACCCGGCTCGCAGGCCACAAGGACAACCCCACGGTCGGACTTGTTCGCCAATGCGCGCCATAGCTTGAATCGCGTTAGACACCAGATTGCGCAGCACCATCTCGACCAGCGCCTGGTCCGAGTGATCCATCACAGTGGTCTGCCGTGAACCGTACACCAACGTTTGAAGTTGGCCATCTGTGCGAGATGGGTCTTCGCCCCGCCAGCAACTCCAACCACTTCAATGGCCCTGACAAGTGGTGAACCACCAGTTTTTGTAAATCAGGCTCGAAAGCTCAACAAGCATCCGCTGCGAAGCTAAACATGCGGCTGAGGCCGCCGACGCAAAAAGGGCGCCAACAACACAAGTGCGCCTCAACTTTCTACTTTTAAAGTTTTGCCACAAGCTTCGGGCCGACCAGTCAAAGTTTACCTATGCAACAAACAGTAATTTTTATGAACTGGCGCGCTACGATATTTTTTATTGATGGAGCTACTACATGCGACTCGCGCTATTTTCTTGAAGATTGACAACCGGCTTAGTTGTCGCAGCGGTATTGCTACAGCCCCTGTCATTTTCCACGCTGGCGATCGGCGCCAACCACCCGCTGTCTCAAATCACGACCGACGGCCCGGAGCTGCAGACGCTGGACTATGTGATGAACACCGACTGGGACTACGACGCGGCTGAGCCGCGGGTTGTCTCTGGCGTGAGGCCGAACGACACCGAAGCAACTCAATTTACGCTTGACCGCGCCTATGTCACGCGAATCATTCGCGCATTTGCCAAAACCAACTACACCATTACGGAAGGCCGTCACTGAATTGGTACGGTCTACGTTTACCGCAACAGTCAATTTGGAAACAACGTGGACATCCGCTTGCTGGCGGCCAAGCCGGGTCGCTCAAACGCCAGCGTGTCGGGCTGGGGCAAACCTGGCAAAACTTCCAACAATTACGTTTTGGACGCTACCGCTGGCGGTGCACCTGAAACAGCGCTGGGGCTTGGCCAGGTCGTGGCCCACGAGAAAGGCCATTACACCTACGGTATTTATGAGGAATACGAAGGCTCTGCGGACGACGGTACAGAACCGGACTCACCACAAAAGTGGCGACACCGCATTGCCTACATTGATGCATGATCAATATCAATTCCCGTCTTTTTCCACTCGCGACCAGTGCACCAGCGCAACCCGAACCGCTCAAGGCCGGGCGTTTAAAAATTAGTCGGTTTGGGACGCATTGGCAACTAACCCGTCGCAAGACCCGGAATATGTGCGCCAAGATGCGCGTACGTTTTTCAGCGGGTGTTCGACCAATGTGCCGCAAACCCGGGCCGATCTGAAGCGTCCAATCGATGGCTGGGATGCCAAGTAAAACATTGTGTATGTGCCGAATCCGGTGAACTTTACCTATGTCTTACTCAGCCGCGCGCTTGAGGGCAAACAGCTTGCGGCAGCAAAAGACGCCGCGGCTCAAGCAGTAAGGACGCTGCCGCTAGGCCCCACAAGTTTTGTGGCGGTTGCTGCCTTCCCAGGGCGTACGGCCAACGCGGTTGTCGTCAAAACCGCGCTTACCAGCGCTGCTGTGCGCGACACCATATTGGCAGAAATTGAGGCCATTACCAGCGACGCTTCAATCAGTGATTTCAATGCCGCGTTGTCAACGGTGCTAGACCAGGTCAGGGCTGCACGCACCGCCAGTGATTTGACTTCTGGTGACATCGTCAATGTCGCCACGCTGGTCAACAGCAGCGATGACAACAGCATCACCAAAGCACGCTGGAGCGGGTACGCGCCGAACGGGTGTCGGTGCGGGCAGTTGCAACCACTTTTGCAGCAACTGACAACAACGCCTCAAGCAGCCGAAGCATGGGCAAAGCCGAGCGATTTGGCTGCAAGCACGTTGATGCGCGCAGGGCCTGTGACGTTACACAGAGGCAACAAACGATAGGCGCACTTGCTACAAATACAGGAACTGCTCGCGCCCGCAGTAATTGCACTGTCGACCTGTGCGCCTAATATTTCCAGCCCTTGTTTAGCACCCAGTACGTCAACGCGGCCACAACCACCATGGAGGCATAGGTTGCCATCTTTCCGTCGTTGCCAAACAACACCAGGCCAGCAACTGTCACTACAGCATTTACTATAAAAATAATAGCTGCTTGCGCCCATATTGATTGGGCTATAGTCTTATTTAATACGAAAAATCGACCCAAAACCCTTCCGAACAGAACCAGCAATATCGCTACAACGGCTGCGGGTGCCAGCAAATTGAGCAAGTGGTCAGTGAGTAAATAAGCAGTCATAAAGACATTGGGTTCCCTAGCTACCAAAGGTGCTGGTTAAATTTTATAATGTGAGGATGTCAGTCTGGGCCCTTGGGCTAAACCATAACACTGCGCCGCTTGATTTGCGGGGCCGATTCGCGTTTTCGATCGAGCAAATGGCGCCAACGCTGAAGGGCTTGCGTCAGGCGCACACCAAGCACCCAGAAGCCACCATTTTGTCGACCTGCAACCGTACCGAGATTTACTGCGCCAGCGAATCCCCTGCGCTTGAGCACACGCTGGCCTGGCTGGCCCGCAGCGGAGGTGTTGAAGCTGGCACGTTGCGCTCGCACACCTACACCTTGCAAGGTGACGAGGCGGCGCGCCACGTTTTCAGGGTCGCCAGCGGGCTGGATTCGATGGTGCTGGGCGAACCGCAAATATTGGGCCAAATGAAAGACGCGGTGCGCGCCGCTGAAGGCGCAGGCGCGATGGGCACCACGCTGCATCAGTTGTTTCAACGCTCTTTTGCAGTAGCGAAGGAAGTCCGCAGTACCACCGAGATCGGCGCGCACAGCATCAGTATGGCGGCCGCGGCGGTGCGCTTGTCAGCACAGTTGTTTGAAGACCTGAGCAAAATCAAAATTTTGTTTGTGGGTGCCGGCGAAATGATTGATCTGGCCGCCACGCACTTTGCGGCCAAAAACCCGGCTTTGATGGTCATTGCCAACCGCACGATGGAGCGCGGCGAAGCGCTTGCCAGCAGGTTTGGTGCGCAAACCATGCCGCTGGCTGACCTGCCAGAACGCCTGCACGAGTTTGATGCGGTGATCAGTTGCACGGGCAGCGTGTTGCCGATTATTGGTTTGGGTGCGGTCGAGCGTGCCGTGAAGCTGCGCAAGAGCCGCCCGGTATTCATGGTCGATCTGGCGGTTCCGCGCGATATTGAAGTTGAAGTCAAAGCGCTTCCCGACATTTACCTGTACACAGTAGACGACTTGGCCCAAGTGGTGCAAACCGGTAGGGAAAGCCGCCGCGCCGCTGTTGCTGAAGCTGAAATAATCATTGACGCTGGCGTACAAAACTTCATGAGCTGGTTGACGCAGCGCGCTGCCGTACCATTGATTCAGCAAATCAACGCGCAGGCCGACGAGTGGCGCATGCTGGAAATCAGCCGCGCTAAAAAGTTGCTGGCCAAAGGCGACTCGATTGACAGCGTGCTGGAAGCGCTGGCGCGCGGCATGAGCCAAAAAATGCTGCACGGTACGCTGGCTGAACTGAATGCGGGTGATGCAAACCACCGTGAAGCGACCGCGCAGACCGTATCCAAACTGTTTTTGCGCGGACAAGCGCGCGGGCGAGCCCCCGAGCCCGAGCGTTAGTCTCGATCTGACGAGTTGAAACACCTTGACGCGGTGGCGCAAAATGGGAAAAGGCCGCAGAACGGCGTACAGAATGAGGATATAAAAATTCGTTCCTGTTGCGTCATTTTTTCCTCGTCCATCCTGCTTGCGCTGCGTTATTCGCGCCATTGCTTTGAATTCGCGCTTCTTTTCTAGATCTTCATGAAACCTTTTTTAAGACAAACCCTGGAACGCCAGTTGCTCCGCCTGCATGAGCTGGACGCTTTGCTTTCGGCGAGCGACGTTGTGAGTAATATGGAACGCTTTCGCACGCTCAGCCGCGAACATGCTGAGGTGAGCGTGGTCGCCGAGCAATACCGCAAGCTGACGAGCCGCGAGGCCGATTTGGCAAGCGCCCTGGATCTGCTTGTGGCCAGCAGAGGCGACGGCGAAATGACGGCTATGGCGGAGGAGGAAATTGACGCTGCAAAAACCGAAATCATCCAAATCGATGACGCCCTGCAGCTGATGCTGATTCCCAAAGACCCTGACGACATGCGCCCTGCATTCATTGAGATTCGCGCCGGTACCGGCGGCGACGAATCAGCCTTATTTGCCGCAGATTTGTTCAGGCTGTACAGCCGCTATGCCGAACGCAGCGGCTGGCGTTGCGAGATCATCAGCGAATCCAGCAGCGAGCTGGGGGGCTACAAAGAAGTTGTGCTGCGCATCGAGGGCACGCCCGATGCACAAGGCGTAGGGGTGTACGGCAAGCTGCGCTTTGAGTCCGGCGGCCACCGCGTGCAGCGCGTGCCCACCACCGAGACGCAAGGCCGCATTCACACCAGCGCCTGCACGGTGGCCGTACTGCCCGAGCCAGACGAGCTGGAGGCCATCAAAATCAACCCGTCGGACTTGCGCATTGACACCTACCGGGCCAGCGGCGCGGGCGGCCAGCACATCAACAAAACCGACTCGGCCGTGCGCATCACGCACCTGCCGACGGGCATCGTGGCCGAGTGCCAGGACGGGCGCAGCCAGCACAGCAACAAGGCGCAGGCACTGAAAGTACTGACTGCGCGCATTCACGAAAAAGACCGCTCCGAGCGCGCTGCGGTTGACGCGGCCATGCGCAAAGGCCTGGTGGGAAGTGGCGATAGAAGCGACCGTATTCGCACCTACAACTTCCCGCAGGGGCGTTTGACCGACCACCGCATCAACCTCACGCTGTACAAACTGCTCACCATCATGGAAGGTGATCTAGACGACGTGGTAACGGCATTGCAAGTGGCGCGCGGTGCAGAGCAACTGGCCGAGCTGGAAACCGAATCACAGCAGTAAACAGGCATTTTTTGTATTGAATTGGCCTCTAGCGCAATAGATATGGGCGCAAACAGCTCTTTATTTTATAGCGTTTTAGTTAGCCAGCCTGATGTCAATTACCCATCTCCAAGCATTGCTAAGTGCCCAAACTCTGGGCGTGGACCGGCTGGACGCACAGTTGCTGCTGCTGCACGCGCTGGGCAAACCCGATAACGGGCGGGCATGGCTATTGGCGCACGATGGCGACCCGCTGGCGGCCGAGGCAGCCAATGCCTTTCGTGCGTTGAGCCTGCGCCGGGCGGCAGGCGAGCCGCTGGCATATCTGTTGGGCTACAAAGAATTTTTCGGCTTGCGCTTTGCAGTCGATGCCCGGGTACTGGTGCCCCGCCCAGACACCGAAACCCTGGTGCAATGGGCGCTGGATGTAATGCGTGCATCGCAAATCGATTGCCCCAGCGTGTTGGACCTCGGCACGGGCAGCGGCGCGGTTGCCATTGCCATTGCACGGAACATCGTCTGCACTGTGCTTGCAGTTGATTTCAGCCAGAACGCGCTGGCAGTGGCCAGAGAAAATGCCAGGCAGCTTCAAGCAGATGTCGCGTTTGGGCAGAGCAACTGGCTGGAAAGCATCAAAGGGCGTTTTCACTGCATCGCCAGCAACCCGCCTTACATCGCCGACGGAGACGCGCATTTGGCCACCTTAGAGCATGAACCTTTGAGCGCTTTATGCGCCGGTAGTGAAGGCCTGGACGATATTCGCGCAATCATCGAAGCTTCTCCAGTTAGTCTGTATGAGGGCGGCTGGCTTTTGCTGGAGCACGGCTACGACCAGGCAGCGGCCGTGCGCGACCTGCTTGCCAAACGGGGCTTTGCCCAGGTGCAGAGCCGCTCGGACCTTGCAGGCATCGCCCGCTGTTCTGGCGGCCAATGGGTCTGACGGTTTCGCGGGATAATCGGACATTGCCAGCATTTTTACAAGGATTTTTATGACGCAACATGCCGACGACACCCAAACCCGCATTGACCAGCTCGTCAAGTCCAGCGACGTGGTGCTTTTCATGAAGGGCAATGCCAACTTTCCGCAGTGCGGCTTTTCGGGCAAGGCCATTGCAGTGCTGAAAGCCTGCGGCGTGACCAAGCCCGTCACGGTCAATGTGCTGGAAGACGGTGATATTCGCAACGGCATCAAGGAATACAGCAATTGGCCGACGATTCCGCAGCTTTACGTCAAGGGCGAGTTTGTCGGTGGCTCGGACATCATGATGGAAATGTACGAGAGTGGCGAATTGCAGCAGATGCTGGAAGCGCCAGCGGCCTGAACAAGTTCTAGCGCGTGTAACCCGCGCAAGCGCCAGCGTTGGTCTGGCCCTTGCATTCGCGTGATAAACGCCTGCTTCGTTCTGCCGTGGTTTCTTGCGACCCTGGCTTGAAAGTGGCGTTGGAGCCACCTCCCCCACCCGACTTTTTCGATTTCTTTTTGGCCGTCGTTTTGATCGGTGGGTTCAGAGTTTCCAGAGCCTGGGCCTGCGTATTGGCCGTTGAAAAAAAGCAGACTGCCACGAAGCAAACCAGTGTTTTTAAAGAGTTCAGACGCATATCGGCCTTTGTTTTAACGCTGCGCTATTGGAGTTTCGGGTCGCCATATGCGGCCTCGTCGGGCGGCGTGTCCACCGGCATACGAAACCCTTCGCTGGCCCAGGCGCCGAAGTCAATATTTTTGCAGCGCTCGCTGCAAAACGGCCTGAAGTCGTTACTTGGTGCATAAATGCTTTCACCGTCGCATACGGGGCAAACCACAATTTTGTAAAAAGTGTCTGACGTTGACATGGCTATGTAGAGCTGATCGCTAAGAGCAAAGCGTCAGTTCAAAAGAAGCGTCGTCTGGCGCTGGATGCAATCGGTCATCGCTGCCAAAGCGCATTAAACGCACCGACACCATCAGGCGGTTGCCGCTGATTTCAGGAATCAAACCGCGTGCGGGGTCAATTCGCAGGCGCAGCAACTGGAAAGAACGCCCTTGCGGCAAGTTCTGCTGAAACTGCCCACCGGGTGCGGTCACCATTTGCGCAGCGCCCGAATCGCGCAGCAATTGCAGCAGCAGCCGTATTGATTCAGCCAAAGGCACCAGGGTGGTGATCCAGCGCTGCATATCTTTTTGGCGCGATGCAACCGTGTTGTGTTGCCATGCGAAATAGGCAGGCAAATCAAACTCACAGGTGCCGCCTGGAATTCCAACGCGACTGCGAATGCTCATCAGCCAGTCGTTTTCAGTGAGCGACGATCCCGCTTTTCCGGGCAAGGCGTTCAGGTCGGCAAAACAGGTTTCAAGCTTATGGGTGACGTCGTCGAGTACACCTTCTGCAATTGCCGGATTACCGCGGTAGCCGTTTAAAACCTGCTTCTGTTTTTCGAGATCTTTCAGCGCGTCTGTTTTTAAGTCCGCTCTGCCAGCGACATCCATCACTTCAAAAATAGTGGTGATCGCGTAGTGGTGGTCCAGTGGATGTTCTCTGCTCGCCAATTCGCCAAGTCGGCGGAACAAATGCTCTAGCCGCAAGTAGGTGCGTATGCGTTCATTAAAGGGGTACTCGTACAGGATCACAGTGAGGTTTGGGTCAACAAGAAGTTGGTGAATTTATGGTGTGCAGATTTTCTTTTGCATCATAGCTTGAGGCGCGGCAGAAGCTGCTCAACCTGCGCAAGCAACTGTTCCAGCGACAAGCCGTCGTTGTAAATAACCATGTCGGCTGCGGCCAGGCGCTGGGCTCTGGTGGCCTGCGCGGCGATGACTTTTTCAACAGCGCCTGCAGCCCAGTTGCTGCGCTGCACCACTCGGAGAATTTGCGTTGACTCGAGGCAATCGACCACAACAATGCAATCGAGGTGCGATCTCCAGCGGCCCGACTCCACCAAAAGTGGAATGTCGAACACGACGCAGGACTTCCCGGCTATGAGCGCGACTCTGGCTTCGTGCTCACAAGCAAGTCCCACCAACGGGTGAATGATGGCTTCCAATTGCAGTTTGATGGCTGGATCGTTGAAAGCAAGCTCGCGCATAGCTTCACGGTTCACCGCGCCGTCCGGCGAAATAACGCTTGGCCCAAATTGCGTGAAAAGCGGCTCGATTGCTGCACCACCTGCAACGGTAAGGCCGCGGGAAATCGCGTCGGCGTCAATGAGCGCAGCACCAGCACCCACCAGCATCGCCGCGACGGTACTTTTGCCGCTCCCAATGCCTCCGGTGAGTCCGACGCGCAGCACGGTGGACGCCTACAGCCCGATCAAGCCGGTGATGGCCTGCGGCCCAAAAACCATGGCGGTAAAACCCGCCCCGGCCAAAAATGGGCCGAAAGGGATGTAGCCCCCCTCACGCAAGCCGCTTGAAAACTTCATGGCTATGCCAACGACTGCGCCAATGACCGATGCCATCAAAATAATCGGGACCAAAGCCGACCAACCAAACCAGGCCCCTAATGCCGCAAAAAGCTTGAAGTCGCCGTAACCCATGCCTTCTTTGCCAGTGATCAACTTGAACGCCCAGTACACCAACCACAAAGACAGGTAGCCGGCAACCGCACCCCAAAGCGCATCCGGCAACCTGACCAGTGGATTTATCTGCAACGCAGCCGCAACCAGCCCGGCCCAGAGCAAAGGCAACGTGATGTCATCTGGCAGCAAGGTGGTATCCCAGTCAATCATTGCCAGGGCCAGCAAAGCCGCAGAAAATCCGCACCAGACCAGAGTTGCCGGTGTGTAGCCCCACCTCCACGCACAATAGGCAAACAGCAAGCCGCTCGTCAGCTCTACTGCGGGGTAACGCACCCCAAACGGTGTTTTACAGGCAGAACACTTTCCGCGAAGAAACAGGTAACTTACCACCGGGACATTTTCGTACCAGGCAATCATGTGGCCGCAGTTAGAGCAACGCGAGCGCGGCGCTGTAAGGCTGATTTTTTCGGTTGGTACGGCTGGCTTTGCGGACAACTCAGCGCATTCGCTGGCCCATTGCTGCTCCATCATTTTGGGCAAACGGTAAATCACCACATTGAGGAAGCTGCCGATCAGCAGCCCGAGAAATCCCGCCAGCGCCACCAGCACCTCGCGCGGCAACTCCCCCAGCATTAAACGACTTGGCCGAGTTTGAAAATTGGCAAGTACATGGACACCACGATACCGCCAATAAGTGTGCCCAAAAACACGATGATGATTGGCTCCATCAAGCTGGAAAGGCCAGCCACCATTTCATCCACTTCGGCTTCGTAAAAGTCAGCGGCCTTGCCCAACATGTGGTCGACTGAACCTGACTCTTCGCCAATAGCGGTCATCTGCAAAACCATTGACGGGAACAGATTGGCGTTGGTCATGGCTGACGTCAAACTGGTTCCGGTAGAGACTTCCTGCTGGATTTTCGTAGTGGCATCGGCATAAAGAGAATTACCTGACGCGCCACCGACCGAATCGAGCGCCTCAACCAGCGGCACGCCAGCAGCAAACATGGTGGACAGTGTTCGTGTCCAGCGGGCAATGCACGACTTTTCAATCAATGCGCCGAATACCGGCACTTTTAGCAGTATGCGGTCCATTACACGCTGCACCTTCTCGCTGCGCCTCCACGCTTGCAAGAAAAAGTAAACGCTACCGCCTATAACGCCAAAGATCAACCACCAGTATTTGACGAAAAACTCACTTATGGCCATCACAAACAATGTGGGCGCTGGCAAATCCGCACCAAAAGAAGAAAACACCTCTTTAAACGCTGGAATCACAAAAATCATGATGACCGCTACCACTACAAAAGCGACTATGACCACGGCAGCCGGATACATCAAGGCAGATTTAATTTTGGATTTGATAGCCTCGGTTTTTTCCATGTAAACCGCGAGCCGGTCCAGCAGAGCCTCCAGAATACCTGCTGCCTCGCCCGCCTCAACCAGGTTGCAATACAGCGCGCTGAAGTACAGCGGATATTTGCGAAAAGCTGCACTGAGCGATGTACCGGTTTCAACATCGGTACGCACATCATTGAGCAGCTTGGTGACGCTGGCATTGGGGTTGCCGCGGCCCACAATGTCAAAGGATTGCAGCAGCGGCACACCGGCTTTCATCATGGTAGCCAGCTGGCGGGTAAAAATGGCAATGTCTTTGGGCTTGATGGACTTGCCCGAGCGCATCCGGCGTTTTTTGATTTTCGTGGGTAGAACACCTTGACGCCGCAAAGCTGATTTGACCTGGTTCTCGCCTGCTGCCCGAATTTCGCCTTTGACCTGTTTCCCACCCCGGTCCTTGCCTTCCCACTCGAAGACAAATTCCTGAATACCTTTGGATGCAGTTGCCATGGTGCTTTCTCGTTATTGAGGTCGTGACAGGTCAGGCATTGGTACAGCCCAACACCTCTTCCAGCGAGGTCATGCCAAGTTTAACTTTATACAGCCCCGACTGACGCAGGCTGTTAACACCCTCGCTCTGCGCTTGCTCGGCAATCTCCAGCGCCGTCCCGTCGCGCAAAATAATGCGCTGGATTTCTTCCGTGATCGGCATGACCTGATAAATACCGACGCGGCCCTTGTAGCCGTTGTTGCACATGGAGCAACCGACTGGACGATAAGGCGTCCAGCTGCCATCGACATCGTCTTCTTTAAATCCTGCTTCCAGCAGCGTTTCACGAGGAATATCGGCCACGGTTTTGCAGTTGGGACACAAGCGCCTGGCCAGCCGCTGTGCGGTAATCAAAATCACGCTGGATGCAATATTGAACGGCGCAATGCCCATGTTGCGCATACGTGTCAGCGTGGTTGGCGCGTCGTTGGTGTGCAGGGTAGACAGCACGAGGTGTCCGGTTTGCGCGGCCTTGATCGAGATGTCAGCAGTTTCCAAATCCCGAATCTCACCAACCATGATGATGTCCGGGTCCTGCCGCAAAAAGGCTTTGAGCGCAACGGGGAAGGTCATGCCCGCCTTCTCGTTCATGCTGACCTGATTGACGCCCGGCAAGGTAATCTCGGCCGGGTCTTCAGCGGTGGCAATGTTGATGCCCGGCTTGTTCAAAATATTCAGGCAGGTGTAAAGCGACACGGTTTTGCCAGAGCCCGTCGGCCCGGTCACCAGCACCATACCGTAAGGCCTGCCAATAGCGGTTAACAAACGCTCTTTTTCAACCGGATCGTAGCCCAGCGCGTCAATGCCGAGCTTGGCACTGCTCGGATCCAAAATACGGATGACGATTTTTTCGCCAAACATGGTGGGCAGGGTACTGACGCGAAAATCAATCACCCGGTCAGGCCCGATTTTCAGCTTCATCTTGCCGTCTTGCGGGACGCGCTTCTCTGAAATATCCAGCTTGGAAATCACCTTGATGCGGGCAGCCAGTTTTTCCTTGATGGCCACGGGCGGTGAAGCAATCTCTCGCAGTTCGCCGTCGACCCGAAAACGCACCCGGTAGTAGTGTTCAAATGGCTCAAAGTGCAGGTCTGAAGCGCGCATGCTGAAGGCATCCAGCAGCATTTTTTGCAAAAACTTGACGACGGGCGCGTCTTCAACCTCTGAAACAGCAGCTTCTGCGCTCTCGCCCGCCATCTCGGCGCTGGATTCGTCAAATTCGAAGTCATCACCAATGATGCTTTCCATTGCCTCAGCAGCCGTGGTGGTGGAAGCCTCGACCAACTTGGACAACTTGTCGTACTCGGCAATCACCCAGTCCACACCCATCTGGGTAGAAAACTTGATTTTTTCAGCTGCTTCCTGGTCTGACGGATCCGCCGTGGCAACGATCAGGCGGTTGCCGCGCTTGCTTAAAACAACGATACGGTAAGTCTGGCAAATTTTGGCATCCAGCAAACCCTTGGGCAGACGCTGCGTGTCAATTGCCTCCAGATCGAGCAGGGGCGCGGCAAAAGCTGTCGACATGGTGTGCGCCAGGTCAAACGGCGACACCGCGCCCGAGCCGGTCAGCTCGGCAATAAAGCTTGTTCGCCCGCTTTTGGCTTTGCTAAAAATATCTTCCGCTGCTTTTTGACCCAGTTTGCCCGCAATCACCAGCGCCCTACCCAGGCCGGGCAAGGCAACCGTAGCGGCTTCTTTGGTCAAAGATTCAACAGCGGCCATAAGTGTTTCAGTGTCTCAATTTTTGGTCAAAGGTAGCGGCGTGGATAGAAGTCATCAAGCGCGCCTTTCAAGCAACTGAGAAGCAAGTTGCCTTAAAGCATCAGCATAGGTATTTTGCGGCAGGTTTTGCAAAGCGTCCAGCGCGCGTTGCGCCTCAGCCGCAGCGGCATCGCGGGTGGCAGTCAAAGCCCCCGTTTTTTGCACAATCTCGATGATTTGCCCCATGTTGTCGATGCCGCCTGTCACGATCGCTTGCTCAATGATGCATCGCTCAGCGGGTATGGCTCGCTGCAAGGCGATGATAAGCGGCAACGTGGCTTTGCCCTCACGCAAATCGTCGCCCAGGTTTTTGCCCATTTCCTGCACATCGCCATCGTAGTCGAGCACATCGTCAATCACCTGAAACGCCGTGCCCAGCGCCTGACCGTAATCAGCGCAGCTTTTTTCGACGGCAGGCGAGGATTTGGCCAGCAACGCCGCCAGCCTAGCACTGGCTTCAAACAGTTTGGCCGTTTTGGAGCGAATGACAAGCAAATAATCGTCTTCAGACAGGCTCGCATCGTGCATGTTCATCAGCTGTAGCACTTCACCCTCGGCAATCACATTGGTGGCCTCGGCCAGGGTTTGCATGATGCGCATGTCGCCCGCATCCACCATCATCTGAAACGCCCGGGAGTACAAAAAGTCTCCCACCAGCACACTGGCCGGGTTGCCAAACGCCTCGTTGGCAGTAGCCCGGCCTCGGCGCATTGTGGATTCATCCACCACATCATCATGCAGCAAGGTGGCGGTGTGAATGAACTCCACTACCGCCGCCATGTTCAAACGTTGCTCGCCGTTGTAGCCCAGCACACCACATGTCAAGAGCAGCAAGGCGGGCCGCAGGCGCTTGCCACCTGCCGCAATAATATACCGGGACACTTGGCTGACCAGCGGCACATCCGACGTCAGGCGGTGCGCAATCACCGCATCCATCCCGCGCATGTCGTCAGCAATCAGGGCTAGCGCGGCGGCAGTGCTGGATGAATTGGCAGACAAAAGAAGTAGATCCCAACGATAATATTAAGCGATTATAGGAAGCGCAGTGCGTTGGCGGCCCGCGGTTTGATGCGTATTTAACAGATATGTGTCGGTTATGGCTATTTTCAGCCCAGCATGCTAGAATGTTGGGCTCTGTGGAAATCCGTCTGCAGAACTCAATTTAAGAGGTCTTACATGTACGCGGTCATAAAAACCGGTGGCAAACAATACAAAGTTGCTGCTGGTGAAAAAATTAAAGTAGAACAGATTGCTG